>ENA-ORXT01000151-ORXT01000151.1-marine-metagenome-genome-assembly--contig:-NODE-151-length-116271-cov-47.553419_pt1 | contig 116271 bp, 84 predicted proteins | sample MGYA00237868_ERZ511482 | MGnify/ENA metagenome assembly ERZ511482 | reverse complement strand
GGCGAGGCTTTTTAACGAAGGAACATGAAGAACAAAATAAATAATTACCGTCATTCTAAACTAGAATTGGTATAAGTTCCTAGAACTTATGAGATATTATTAACGTAATATGTATTCACTAAAGCTTACTAGTAACCTGCAGCTTGACCATCTTTCCTACTTTCGCTAGCCCCATAATAAACCTTATTCTCGGTATCCCACATGATCGCTTGGTAGCCGCCATATCCCCCGATATTGAACTGTATTTTATGTCCTTTTTTAGATAATTCTCGGATCACTTCATAATCGATTCCTGTCTCTAAATAAAGGATACCCCCATCGGTCATGATCTCGCCTGTAGGCTGTGAAGATCCACCATGTTGTATACGCGGTGCATCACCCGCTTCTTGTAAATTCATACCGAAATCAATTAAGTTAACCACAATCTGTGCATGACCTTGTGGCTGCATCGCTCCCCCCATAAGTCCAAAACTTACCCAAGGATCTCCATCTTTAGTAATGAATGCTGGAATGATCGTATGAAAGGGCCGTTTCGCTGGCTCGTATACATTTCTATGATTAGCGTCCAAAGAAAATAATTCTCCTCGATCCTGTAATACAAAACCTAAGCCAGGTGGCGTCATTCCAGAACCCATTCCTCTATAATTACTTTGTATAAGGGATATCATATTACCGTCACCATCAGCAACCGTCAAATATATAGTATCTCCTTCTTTAAGCTTACTTTCAGTAATTCGCTTAGCAGCCCTTTGTGGATTGATCAGTTTACGACGATCATCCGCATATGCTTTTGAGATTAATTCTTGAACTGGTACATTTGCAAAATCCATATCAGCATAATACTTTGCTCTATCTTCAAATGCTATTTTCTTAGCCTCAGTGAAAGTATGTATGTATGCTTCACTACCAAATCCCATTTCTGAAATATCATAACCTTCTAATAAATTCAATATTTGTAGCGCTGCGATACCTTGTCCATTTGGTGGTATCTCCCATACATCATATCCACGATAATTAGTAGATACTGGATCTACCCATTCCGAAGTATGACTAGCCATATCTTCATAAGTTATAAATCCTCCTTGCTCTTTCATGTACTGTGCAATAGTACGTGCAATATCTCCTTTGTAAAACGCCTCTCGTCCACCTTTTACTATTTTCTTAAACGTATTAGCCAATGCTGGATTTCTAAATATTTCTCCTTTAATTGGCGCTTTCCCATTAGGCGCAAAGACCTCAGCAAAACCTTCGTATTTAGAAAGAAATGGAACACTTCGGTTCATGTAATAAGCAATTAATTCTGTAACAGGAAAACCATTCTCTGCATAATCTATGGCAGGTTCCAATATTTCTGATATCGATAGTTTTCCATATTTTTCGTGTAATTCGAACCATCCATCTACACAGCCCGGCACTGAGACAGGTAAGGGGCCATGTGATGGTATTCTATTCATATCGTTTTTTTGGAAATAATCTATTGACAAAGAATTTGGTGATCGTCCACTCGCGTTTAGTGCTGTCAATTCATTTTTTTCGGCATCCCAAACAATCGCAAACAAATCTCCACCCATTCCATTCCCTGTAGGTTCTACCAATCCCAGAAGTGCATTAGCTGCTATGGCTGCGTCGATGGCACTACCCCCTTTCTTAAGGATATCTAAAGCTACCTGCGTAGCTAGGGGCTGTGATGTAGCTGCCATTCCGTTCTGAGCAAGAACTTCAGATCTTGTAGAAAAAGATTTTCCTGTAATACGATCTTGTCCAGTTATATGTAAACTAATTATGAAGCATAATATGAATAGAATTATCTTATTTTCCATAGTACTAAATTTTAATATAGATCTTTTTATTTGATAGCTGTGCACCTTTCACGATAATGAATTCGGTACTAATGAAATTGTCCCCTGTAGACAATGCTGGCACTATAAATTTTAATTTTCAATTGTGTCTAGCCGAACAACTTACCACCTTTATTTTAAAGAATATTTATTAATTATGATGTTGTTTTTTCATGTAATAGTGTGGCGAGTTCTCTGCCATAATCGATAAAATCAATTGTTTCGTCTGTCCTAGCCAATTTGATTTTATCAAAAATAACTATGGCTTCACCATTACTTTCTAAATGATAAATTTGATGATTTTCGAAAAATCTAATCATCTCATCTGTGAAAAAGGATCGAATTTCCGACTCCTTATTTCCCATAATTAGGAATTTTTTAGAAAACCCTGGATACATCTCAAAATCGATATCCTTATATCCTGTATATGCCATTACTCTGTCAAACATTTTTTCAAATACCCCCTCTTTTTCCATAGTGAAAATAGGTATTTTTTTATTTAGTTTTAAGACCATTAATGTTGTATTGAAGGTTTCAGCCGTAAAAGCTGCACCTTCATTGAAGGTTACATCTGTAATTTCCCAAGAAACATCTAAATCTTTAAATGTTCCTTTTAAGCAATTTGATTTACGTTCGATAGGTCTAATTTCAAAGAAATGAAAATTCTTTAGAAACGTCGTATTCCAATCCACTTGATTCGAGTAACGATAATTTTTTTCATTTGCTAAATTTTGTAATCGATTTTGCCTCGGTGATAATTTAGGAGCAGAACTGTTTAATGAAAGTTTTAAAGCCCTATTATAGGTGGATGATGAAACATGCGAATCCAATCCTTTTATGATGACTTTCCCTCCTAAGTCTTTTTGCATCAATAAGTAATCAACTAAATAATCCATATAGGTTATACCTACTAATCTGGTTTCCGATAAATCTATATTGACATTAGAACCAGAAGGAATTTGAGCCACTAGTTTGTCGATTTTTAAGATGCCTAAAAAATTCGCAATCCCTTTAATATTCAAATCGTAACTACCATCTGGTTTTGTTACCAAATTTGATCCCGATTTGTATACCATTTTAAAAAATAGAGGAATGGATACTCTTGCCAATAGCATGTGACTTACCATAGCCAATACTAAGCCACCAATTAACCCAATTAACAAGTTGGTATAGAGTGTTAAAATCATCGTACCTAGAAAGAATATTAATTGCTCGGTTCCTTGGTTATAAACTTGTTTAAACACTGCAGGCGAAGCTAGTTTAAACCCAGTATATACCAGCAAAATAGCAAATGCACATAGCGGCACCTGTCTCATTATAGGACTCAGTACCACTATAAAAAGTAATAACAACAGTCCCTGATACATATTAGACCACTTAGTCTTTGCACCATTATGGATATTAACCGTACTTCTTATGATCACAGCAATAATCGGCAATCCACCTATCATTCCTGCCACCATCGTACTCAATCCTATACCTGTCAAATCCTTATTTAAATCTGTTTTTCGTTTGTAAGGATCTATTTTGTCAACAGCCTTCGCAATAGCTAATGATTCGATACTTGTTATGATTAAAATGGAAAATACAGTTGTCCAGAATTCTATGGTATTAATTTTACCAAAATTGGGATGCATAATAGAATCCATGATATTATCGGGAATATCTAAGAGTAAGGTAGGACTTACCTCATAGGCTTTCCCAAAGAAAGAAATGGTATGTGGATCAAAAAAATTGAAAGCATAAACGAAAGGAATGGAAAGCGCAATTACCCACATCGGCGCAGGTAAAATATGGAAAAACCGATAAGTGATCTTAGAATGAAACAATAATAAAATTAAACCTGCCAAGGCAATAATTACCACAAAAGGATTTGCTTTAGGCAAGTAGAGGATGGCATCTATAAGGTTTTGAATAATACTAGGGCTACCTGAATAAGTACCCAAAGCAACGTGGATTTGTTTTGCAAAAATGATAATACCAATAGCAGCTAAAATACCATGAATTACGGAGGAGTGGAAGATATCCGCTAAGCGGCCTAACTTTAATAATCCCAATAATACTTGAATGGCTCCTGAAACAACGATTGCTGCCAATACGTAGTTAAAAGCTTGACCTGAACCATCATCCATCATTGCTATGCCTAATAAAATGACAGCAATGACACCCTTGGCGGGTCCGTTGACAGAAATATGTCCTCCCCGATAAAAAGTTGTTACGACACCGCCCACAATAGCTGAAAAAATACCTGCCATCGCAGGAGCACCCGCTGCCAAAGCAATACCTAATGAAAGAGGTAAAGCAATGAGCGAAACACTCACAGCAGCGATTAAATCACTCTGCCAATTTTCAATTAATCCTTTAAAACCACTTTTTGGTGTAGTATTCATTTTTCCGATTATCCACGATAATATAAAAATTAAGACAAATTCAAACACGTGAAATAATAAATAGTCGATTTATTTGACATGTACAAGCTACACTTATCCTTACAGCTTATGGTTTGACGGCCTCCGATTTCTATACGCTTTCTTCTTTTTCATCTTTCAAATTCCCATAATATACATACTAACATTAGGATTATCAGGTTCCTTCCGACTTTGTTTGTGAAAAAAATTTTGCTCCGTTTCTCTATTAACTGATTTTTCGGCGTCGAGAGGGAGAAGAATGAGAGATACTAGTCATGAGTAGATATCGTATTCTACGTTATCCAAGAATTATATGATCTTCAGACCTAGGTCATGTATCCAGTACTTAGTATAGTTCTACTGGTATTTTTATAATAATTTACGTACACTAGTCCTACAGATGCAACCCTTTGTAAATTGACTCGTCTTTCTTTTAGATAAAATAAAAATTTGGCTGATCTAGATTTTAAAAAAGAACTTATAGAAAAGTGTAAAGCTGGAAGTAATACTGCTCAGTATACACTCTATAATCTCTATGCTAAGTCTATGTACAATATCTGCCATAGAATGATGAAAAATACAATGGACGCAGAAGATATGTTACAAAGTTCCTTTATAGATGTCTACAGAAAATTGCACCAGTTTAGTTACCAGTCTACTCCAGGAGCCTGGATAAAAAGAATTGTTGTCAATAATTGTAGTACCGAACTTAAGAAAAGAAAACTACACCTAGTACCTATTACAGAGCGAGCAGAGATATCTAACGAACCGGTTTTACAAAACTATCATTACGATGTAAGCCAGATAAAAAAAGCGCTGTTCAAGTTACCAGACGGATACCGTGTTGTACTTTCTCTGTATCTCATAGAGGGATATGATCATCAGGAAATAGCCTCTATTCTAGACATAAGTCCGTCGACCTCGAAGTCGCAGTATAGCAGAGCAAGAAAAAAATTAAAAGAAATACTAATTGCAGATGGAATAGACACCATGAGCATGATAAAATAATACTCGGATGAAAGATAGACTAGAGGAATACATAAGAAATAATAAGGAGGAATTTAATGATGAATTCCAAGGAGAAAAACTATGGAAAAGTATCCATGATCAGAAGCAAGCAAAGCTCGTAGCTTTTCCTTATACTAAAATTCTAAAGATAGCTGCCGCAGCACTGTTTGTAGTAAGTTTTAGTTTTTTGCTAAAGCAAAATCTACTTGCCCCTCCTCAGACCTTAAGTTCTATAGAAAAAGTAGAAGCTTCTGAAAAGAAGTATACTACACTAGTGAATAACAAAATGGAAAAAATTCCTAATTCAGAAAAAAACGCTAAGCTGTTTAAGGAAATGGCCCTTATAGATACGATCACACAAGAACTGAAAAACGAATTACTTATACATAGTAATGTCAACTCTGAAAAAGTTGTAAAAGCCATGATGAAAAACTATCAAACTAAACTCGATATACTAGAAAAAATCCTCACGAAAATAGAAGACACGGAGGTTCCCGCTGAAACAGAAACAAAAATAATTTACTAAAACACAGAGTCATGAATCATTTTAAAATTACATGCTCCGCTACACTACTCTTACTTTTTTTCGCAACGATTTCTTATGGTTCCATAGATAAAGGAATCATTGACAAAGAAATAAAAAAATCTTTCCCTGTAGGAAATTCACCCACGCTAGATGTAACAAATAAATTTGGATCCATAAATATACACAAAGGAAAATCTAATGAGATATCTGTGATCGTAAAAATCAGTGTAGATTCTAAGAAAGAAGAAATCGCCCAAAAAATATTAAGCGAAATAGAGATAGATTTTTCTAGTACCTCTAACTCCGTATCTATAGAAACAGAAGTAGGAGATATCAATACATCATCTAGTTGGTTTAACTGGGGAGGAAATAATAATATTAACTATACTGTAAACTATACAATATATGTTCCAGAGGATACAAACTTAGATCTAGATAATGCACACGGAGATATTAATATAAGTACGGATGTCAAAGCCTATGAAATAGAACTGATATTTGGTGATTTAAAAACTAAGAATATAAAAAACGATATAGATCTAGAACTAGCACATGGAGATGCATCTATGGGGAACTTTAAAAACGGAATGGCAGAGATTTCTTTTTCAACATTTACATGCGCAGATATTAATGATCTAGATATAGAAAGTCAGCATTCTAAAGTTACGATCAACAGTGCCAATCGGATCATTACAGATTCTAGTTTTGACAATTACACTATTAATAAGGTGAAGGTTCTAGAGAACGATGGTCAGCACGATAATTTCAGGATAGGATCTATAGATAATCTGTCTATGGATGCATCTTTCACCGATCTAGATCTAGATATCATACACCAAAAAGCCACGCTAGACTTTGAGCATGGTAGTATAGATTTAAAAAATATAAGCGAAACATTTACCGTGGGAACGATATCTTCAGAGTTCAGTCCGGTAACCATATCTAGTGAGATAAACCTAGATATGATCATAGAAGGGTCTTTTCTCGATGTCAAACTTCCTAAGAATTTTATATCTGTCAAAATACTTAAAGAAGATTTTGACACTTATATAGAAGGAAAACTAGATGTAGGTGCGCCCAAAACAGCTAAACTTAGCATAGAAATGGAGAATAGTCGCCTCAAAATCAGATAATACTACTTGAGCTTGAAGATGTCGCATAAGATTTTGAAAAGAAATAACCACGATCAAGGCAAGAATGAATGAATGAATATTACACAGTAGAACTAAGCAAGCTAGTGCTTTAGTGAACCGCGCAAGCGGGAGAGAGGGCTTGCAGAGCGCATTAGTTACGATGAGTACCTTTATCCAAGAGATTGGGTAATTCTATCGAAATAAACCCGTCATTCGCGAGTTCAAATGGTATAAAAAGCCATTATAATAACTAGCTTCTATTACTGAGGCCGCCCACATGTATATTTTTTTATCTTTGGAAATACTAGATAAAAAAAACATGGAGATTAAATTTTGCGGAGCTGCAAGAAACGTAACCGGAAGCTCACATCTGATAACCTTAGATGATGGGTATAAGATATTACTAGATTGTGGATTGTTTCAGGGCAAGGGAAAAGATGTCTGGAAAAACAATAATAATTGGTATCTAAAACCAAGTGAAGTAGACTGTCTTATCTTATCTCATGCACACATAGACCATACAGGAAGAGTTCCTCAGCTTGTCAAAGATGGTTTCAGCGGTAACATATATAGTACACATGCCACCAGAAGCCTATGTTCTATCATGCTATTAGACAGCGCTAAGATCCAAGAAAGAGATGTAGAGTGGCACAACAAAAAAGTACTCAAAAAGAAAAAGAGAAAGGGTGAAAAACTACGAGAACCACTCTATACCAGTAAAGATGTTTCCCCAGCTCTAGACCTCTATGTAGGCTGTGGTTATGAACGATGGATTACGATAACGGAAGGTGTAGAGTTGCTATTTAGAGACATGGGCCATATCTTAGGAAGTGCTTCTGTAACACTTAAGATTACTAGAAACGGAGCAACTAAAACGATAGGATTTACAGGAGATATAGGAAGACCCGACAGGCCTATCCTTAGAGATCCTTCTATACTGCCTGAGGTAGATTATCTGATATGCGAATCCACCTATGGTGATAAAGAACATGAGACACCACCACAGCAAGTGGATCAGTTCCTTGATATCCTTAAACATACATGCTTCGAGAAGAAAGGAAAATTAATTATACCAGCTTTCAGCGTAGGAAGAACTCAGGAGATCGTGTATATGCTAGACAAACTGGAATCGTCAGGAGATCTACCTAAGATTCCTGTCTACGTAGATAGCCCGCTTGCTGTAAATGCTACGCAGGTATTCGGTTCTCATCCTGAATGTTTTGACAATGCACTGAACGAATATCTACTTATAGATAAGAATCCGTTCGGCTTCAATGATCTGCATTACGTAAGGGATGTAGCAGAGTCAAAAGCGCTGAATTCCATGAATAAACCTTGTATAATCATCAGCTCTTCTGGTATGATGAATGCGGGAAGAATAAGACACCACCTGTTCAATAATATAGAGAATGAAAAGAATACTTTTCTCATAGTAGGATACTGTGCACCTGGTACGGCAGGAAGTATGCTACGCCAAGGGGTACCAGAGCTCAAAATATTCGGTGAAATGAAAACGGTCAGAGCTGAGATAAAAGTAATGGACTCCTTCTCCGCTCATGGAGACCGACTAGAAATGTATAACTACATAAAAAATCAGAAAAAAGGACTGAAACAACTTTTCCTTGTTCATGGAGAATATGATACGCAGAAAGAGTTTAAGAAATACCTAGGCAAAAAGGGGTTCTCTAATATCGAGATACCTGATCCAGGACAAAGTATACAATTGATCTAAAGATTTCGTTTAGTTTCTGTGTTATGTAAATTACATTTGACGTATTACTACTGACCCTTGTCGTCGATTAAAAAAATTCGGATGAAGTACTTGTCTATTTTTACGCTTATTGTACTCATGTTCCTTGCTTGTACGAGCGAAGAAACCTATGAGTTTGCTGATATTGATGGTACTTATTCCATTCCCTTGATCGATACAGATATTAAGATGGTAGACATCACATCTGCCTCTGGTAGGGGGATAGATATTGTTGCAGATGATAATGATAGACTTACGGTACGCTATAATGGCGATGTTATAAGTCAGTCCGTCTTACAAATATTTCCGCCTCTACTCTGGTATAATGATATTCCACTAATAGAAACATCTGGGCCAGTGGATATACCTTTCGAGATAGAATACGATCTGAAGAAGGCTATTTTTAAGGATTCTCAGATCGCCTTTAAGTTTACATCTATTTTTCCAGAAGATATAATCGTAACGGCTAGTCTGACAGAAGTTTTCGATGATGCAGGTAATCCATTGACACAAGAATTATTTATTCCAGGAAATGGCGGCGCGCCCAGTTCTGTTGTAGGAGATACCTTAGAACTCGCTGGCTATACTTTTATGACTGAAACAAATGAGCTCTTGTATGAGTACGATGCTAGGAAACCAAATGGAGAAAGAGTACAGTTAGAATATGCAGGTATGTATCTAGCGCAGCTTAATTTTTCTTATGTAGAAGGAAATTTTGGTACTAGGGAATTTGATATTATAGGCAGCGCGATAGATGTAGGTGCATTCGATAATTGGTTAAGTGGGGGACTTATTTTCGAGGATCCTAAAGTGCTTTTCCAAGTTCAAAATTCTTTTGGTTTTCCTGTGCGATCCATCATAAGACATATAACGGTCAAAACAATAACAGGAAGTGAATTTGTCCTAGATGGTCCTAATATCCAAGAAGGGGTTCTATTTAACTATCCGACTTTCGACGAAATAGGAGAAATAAAAAATACAAACTTTAATTATGACAAATCTAATTCTAACATAGGTGAAATTTTCAATGAAAAAGCTGCTGCTGTAATATATGATGTCGCGGCAGTAATTAATTCTCCGCTAGATGATCAGATTATAGGTTTTCTGACAGATAGTAGTTTTTACAGAGTTAAAGTATCATTAGAGATGCCACTGCTTGTGACATTCAATGATCTAAAATTGACAGATACCTTTGACCTAGATCTTACACAATACGAATCCTTCAAATCTGGTGAGCTGAAAATAATCAATGAAAATTTATTTCCATTCAATATAGGTTTAGAAATTGTATTTCTTGACGAACAGAACAATGAGGTAGAAAGACTATTCGATAATAATCTCAATATCTTAAGTGGCGCCTTACAGAATAATGGACAGGTTACTCCGTCAGATATCCAGACAGAAATTGTTCCTATGGACGAGAATAAATTTACAAATTTTAAGAAAGCTAAAAGAGTAGCCATCATAAGTACTTTTTCTAATAATCCGCTTTTCGAAGATGATCCTTTCTGGATCTTAGCTAATTATGGCTTAAGAATGAAGATGGGACTTACTGTAAGTAATGAGTAGTATAGCAAAGATGAATTACAAAAACCTTACCTCGTTTATTATATTCCTTTTATTAGCATCTGGTATATATGCCCAGCATGAATTGGGTACCTACATGTATCCAGAGTTTGATTATAATAACAATCTAGTTGTACAACAAGATAGTAGTACAAAGCTTACCATTAGTTCTTCCTACTATGCAAACTTTTCCTCTAGCAGTATTACGCTAGATGATGTTTCTGATAAAATGGGAACTGTCAGAACTATCGATTTTGACAACGGTGTAGATCTGTTAGATGATCTTAACACTTCTGAGTTTTACAGGTCTTATAATTTTTTACATCTTAACTACAATCTCTCCTCTATTCAGCTTAAGCTGGGTTACAACTGGAGATCTTCGTTCGAGGTAAACTACCCTAGCTCCCTATTCAAATTATTAGCTAATGGTAATAACCAGTTTGTGGGACAAACAGTGGATATAGCCCCCAATCTAAACATACGTTCTTACCATGATATCTATGTAGGCTTTTCTAGTAGTTTCGGTATTTTACAAATCGGTACAAATATTCATTTCTTATCTGGTACGGAAAATTTCTTTCTAGAAAATACTAAGATAGACCTAAGCACATCAGATGAGATTTTTCAGTTTGAACTGAATAATAATATAGAAGCTTACACGACCAAGGTGCTTTCTTACCAGTCGATAAGCGATGCTACATTTGGTTATAAAGGACTAGATTTTCAGAATGCCTTTACAGGAAATTATGGTGTCGCTATAGATCTTATGTTACGATATGACATCGGTTCTAAGAGCTCTGTTTTCGCTTCTATTTATGATCTAGGAAGTATTAAATGGAATAATAATAGTCAGAAACTTTCTTCTACTGGCAGCGAGAATTATAACGGCATAGATATCGTTACTTATCTTGACATAGACGATAATCTAGCGCTAAGAGATTCTATAGAATCACTACTAAGTATACAGAAAGATACGCTTGCTTATACCACTAGTTTGCGGCCTATTATTGTCGCAGGCGTGCAGCATAAGTTGACTGATAAGCTAGATCTGAGTCTTATCCTTCAGTCTCAGCAGATAGCTGGAACAAGATCTAATAATATTGCTGTAGGCCTAAGAAAGCATTTTTCTCAGTACCTTAGTATAGGACTACAGTACAGTGTAAAAAATAATACATACAATAATATAGGTCTTAACGGTTCTTTAAAAATTGCAGGATTACAGCTTTTTGCAATCACCGATAATATACTATCTATTCTAAACCCTACTGGCTCACAACAAGTTAATGGCAGAGTAGGTCTGAATTATCGAATTTAAAAATTAATAATAATATGACTTCACTCAAAAATTTACCTTTCCTGTTTATTGCATGTCTTTTCATCGGACTTATATCTTGTGGTGATGATGATCCTATAGTAGAGGAGGAAGAAATGGAGTCTCCATGTGGTACAGAAATATATGGTGTAAATGTATTTACAGAAGTAAGCGTATCCACGCATGTGTACGGCAACGGATTAAGCGTACTAGGGAATCCAACAGAACTGTCTCTCGATGTATACCAACCTGTGGGCGACACAAGCACTAGTAGACCTGTAATTGCTTGGGCTTTTGGAGGATCTTTTATAGGTGGCGATAGAACACTGATGTCAAGCTTTGCCACTACTTATGCAGAGAAAGGATTTGTCTGTGTAGCAATGGATTATCGTCTATTGAATTTTCTAATAAATGGTATACCAGATTCTCTGGAAGCATTAGACATTGCTGTAAAGGCTTCTCATGATATCAAAGCTGCTGTAAGATATATGAGACAAGATGCTGCGACAGAAAATTTATTCAAGATCGATCCAGATAAAATATTCTTAGGAGGTCTCAGCTCTGGAGGCATTGCAAGTGTGCAAGCAGCTATGTTTACACAAGAAGATCTAGATGACGCTAGTCCGTTCGTAGCAAATATAATAAACAGCAATGGAGGTCTAGAAGGACTAAGTGGTGATGCAGAAAACCTTACTTACTCTTCTGCTGTGTCAGGGGTTATCAGCTTATCTGGTGGTGTATACAGTCTAGACTTTATCGATGCCGGTGATCCCCCTATTATAAGCTATCACGGAAACAATGATGCTATCGTACCTTATGGCTCTGGCTTTGCTAATGTCCTAGGCATAAATCTAGTATCTATAAATGGTAGCGGCGTCATACACCCACACTGCGAATCTATAGGACTGGATAATGAATTATACACGATAGTAGGAGGAGATCACAATATGATATACACTGATGCACAATATGCTAATGATCGTGCAGCTTTTGAGACGAATACAGCTATGTTTTTGTCGAATATAATTTGTGAGTAATATTAAAATATTTTCTTTTCAAAAATAAATGATAAGACCAATATTTAAAACGATCTAAATATTTTATTCTTGTCCCTATGGATGTATGCTCTCTATTTTATACCAATTCTAGTTTAGAATGACGGTAATTGTTTATTTTGTTCTTCATGTTCCTTCGTTAAAAAACCTCGCCGAACCTATGGGTTCTTTTCTAGCCAGCCCGCTTAGCGGTTCTCCACCGCCGCCTGTTGGTCCGAACGGACTAGGTCCACCAGTATAAACTACTACATCTACTCCACAAACTTCACCGAGGAATATAGTCTAATTATTCACTGTTTTAGCATCTTTAATCGATTGGAGTCTTAATTTAAAGAGGAAAATCTATTGATTCTTCTCTTTCTGAAGCTCAAATACTACAGAAGAAATGTCAAGACCGTTACAAGTTGTTGCATTTTATTTTATGAAATATACTTTATCTAAATATATATAAACCTTATAATCAGTATTTTATTATTATTTTTTACTGATTCTAGAGGTTAACAATAATGATTCTTGCAATACATAGAAACTTCTGCCCTTTTCCAGTCGTTATATAGATGTAACCAATACCGACCGAAAATGGTAAATAATTCTGTAACGAACTTTCAGGAATTAATGGACCAGTGGGATTTGTTCTATCAGAAAAGCCTACCTCTAGTAAGTGCTTTTTGTCAAAAAAGATATAAGAATCCCGTTCGTTCCATAAAATGTATGGAAAGAGCTTTTCTAAAACTCTCCTTTGAATATCATAACTTATATGAAGAAGAACACCTTGCGATAATGGCTAGGTTATTTGACATATTAGATGAGATACAACCGAGTCTTTCTGAAAAGGAAAATATTCATAATAATGCTTTCATCTTATTGAGCCAGTATTATTATCCTAACTAGTAGTTTAGTAATTTCTATCCTCCTCTATAAAATCTGTCTATCAGGTTACCGTACTACCTACCCCTCTGTTGAAATGGTTTAGATAAGATTTTATATTTTCGTTTTGTCAGATTGATTAATTCTTAGATGGATGTAACAAATGCCATTTCTTCATTTTGACGCTCCCCCATCATTGACCCAATATATAATCCGATTACCCTTGATCTCATAATAACTTACGCCTGGAAAAACAGTCTTACATTTTTCTAAAAGCACTTGAGAATTAGCTAAATCATTCTTGGTATCAGATAAGATATTATACAGGAGGATTCCCTTATCATTAACTTTATTTTTCAGTTCATGTAGAAACGATGTAGTCATAAACTTATTAGGCACTTCTACATCTACAAATACATCCATAGCGACAAGGTCGTATTTTTTCTTATCCATTTTGACATAATGATAAGCATCCGTAGTTATAATATCTACCGACGATAACAAGTCATTCAGAACATACTTAGACGCAAGCCCGCACACTACCTCGTCTATTTCTATCGCAGTATAATGGTAGTCTCTGTCGTATATTTTCTCTAGCATATAAGGTATAGAAGCCATACCCATCCCCAGTATTAATACCTCATCTATAGCATGCTCTTCTATCTTAAGCTTATCAAAAGCGATTTTGAAATTTTCGTATTTATCTGCATAAGAATAGATGGCGTTATTTGTACAAAGCTGATATCTACCCTTGCATAACAATACATATAAGTCCTCATTGTAAAGGCTTTCTGTTTGTTCTATGAGCACATCATCTAGGTAGCTATACCATTTTTTCCAGAAGGGTTGTTTCATACCTTTTGTACTTTGTAAAAGTAGCACAAGATAAGTTTTAAGATTCTACATTTTTGAAAGGAAGCAGAAGTTCTTAGATATAGTCTAATGCTGGTTTTACTTTTCTGGGCTATGATTCCCAGGTACGATACTTAGCGCTGGCATGGAAAATATGTCCTAGGATTTTTTTGTCCTCTTCTTCTAGCTGTATATTTCTTCGTGCCATCACTATTGCAGCAACCTCTAGCTGTTTTTCTATCTTATAAGTGGTATAGCCACTGCTACCTCCCCACGAGAAAGAAGGCACAAAATTTCTAGGAAAACCACTACCAAATATGTTAGCCGAGACACCCACTACCGTGCCGGTATTCAGCATGGTATTAATACCACATTTAGAATGATCCCCCATAATGAGACCACAGAACTGTAATCCAGTAAGTTCAAACCGACCAGTATTATAATCATACAGTTTCACCTCTGCGTAGTTGTTTTTAAGATTAGAATTATTAGTGTCAGCGCCTAGGTTACACCATTCTCCTAGAACCGCATTACCTAGGAACCCATCATGTCCCTTAGAAGAATATCCTTGCATGACGACATTGTTCACCTCCCCTCCTACCTTACAGTATGGACCTAGCGTTGTGGCACCGTATATTTTTGCCGCCATCTTCACTACACTACTATCACACATAGCGAAGGGGCCTCTAATCACACTCCCTTCCATAATTTCTGCATCCTTACCTATATATATAGGTCCGGTAGATGCATTGAGAATAGCGTGATTTATCTTAGCTCCTTTTTCGACAAAAATATTGTCAAGACCCGTGTATCTAACGGTATCATTTAAAGCTGCAGAATCTCTATTTTTTGATAATTGAAGAAAATCCTGTTCTATTGCCTCTGCATTTGACATAAAAATATCGTGCGGTCTTTGTATCCTTTGGACAAGATTTTTTTCTTCCGAGATATCTATACCTGACAGTTGGCTAATATTCTGATCCCCCGCTAATAGTTCAAACTGCTTACTATCTATCCTCGCAGCAATTAATGTATCGTTATATAGAATAGCCTCATTGTTGTTGAGCCTATTGATCAGATGAACAATCTTATCATTGGGCAACAGAGATCCGCTAATCACTATATTATCATCCGCTATCTCTATAGGAAACTTCGTAGATAAATAATCCTGTGTGATATAGCTGGCTTTGCCGTTAAGTCGATTTTCCCATTTTTCTGCTATCGTAAGTATACCTACTCTCAACGCTGAAACAGGCCTAGTATAAGTCAGTGGTAGAAGTGAAGACCAATTTTCATCATCGAAGAGAATCAGATTTTTCATCTGTGTATATTATTTTAGATAGCTAGGGAAAGTTAGGAACATAAAAAAAGCCACGAAAAATTCGTGGCTTGTAAATTCTTTAAGCGTCTGTTTTTTCTTCTGCTTTTGCTTCAGTGCTTTCTTCTGCGCTTGCCTCACCTTCTGGGCCAGCTTGCTTCTTAGCAAATCTTGCAAATTTCTTGTTGAACTTGTCGATTCGTCCAGCCGTATCTACAAACTTCATCTTTCCTGTAAAGAACGGATGAGACTTAGAAGATATCTCTAACTTGATCAACGGATATTCATTTCCATCTTCCCAAGTAATCGTCTCCTTAGTAGGAGCACAAGACTTCGTAAGGAAAGCTTCATCACAAGAGAAGTCTTTAAAAACCACGTATCTATATTCTTCAGGATGAATTCCTTTTTTCATGATAATTATTTTTTGTTTTAGAACTTTCTTACTCCAGCATTCTAATAAGCTGACTATCAGTCAAATTCTATTAAAATTTATTTTGGAGTGCAAATGTACGTCAAAAATATAAATATGACAACACTCAAATAAAATAAATTCAAGAGAATCAGCGAATTAATCTCCTAAATAAGCATAAAAGGCTAACATATTTCTATTTTTGCAGCTTTAAACACATTCATTAAACGTAAAATATAGATCCAATGTCATATTTATTTACTTCTGAGTCTGTGTCTGAAGGACATCCAGATAAAGTTTCAGATCAGATTTCTGATTCACTTGTTGATCATTTTCTAGCATTTGATCCTGATTCTAAAGTGGCGTGTGAGACGCTAGTAACGACTGGTCAGGTCGTGCTTGCCGGAGAGGTTAAATCAAAGACTTATCTAGATGTGCAACAGATCGCCAGAGATGTTATTAAGAGGATAGGTTATACAAAATCTGAATACATGTTCGAAGCTAATTCGTGCGGTGTATTCTCATCTATTCACGAACAATCACCTGATATCAATAGAGGTGTAGAAAGAAAGAAAAAGGAAAACCAAGGAGCTGGAGATCAGGGGATGATGTTCGGTTATGCAACTAATGAAACAGAAAATTATATGCCGCTGGCGCTAGATCTTTCTCATAAGATCCTCGAGGAGTTAGCTAAGATCAGAAAGGCAGGCAAGAAGATGACCTATCTGAGACCAGATTCTAAGTCTCAGGTAACCATAGAATATGATGACAAGAATAATCCTATAAGAATAGATTCTATAGTTGTTTCTACACAGCATGATGACTTCGGTAAAGATGCGGTTATGCTTAAGCAGATCAAAAATGATGTTATAGATATCGTAATACCTGCAGTAAAAAGAAAGCTGAAGGCTTCTCTAAAAAAATTATTTACAGACAAGATAACTTACCATGTGAACCCTACAGGTAAGTTTGTTATCGGAGGACCACATGGTGATACTGGACTCACAGGAAGAAAGATAATCGTGGATACCTATGGTGGAAAAGGAGCACACGGAGGAGGCGCCTTCTCTGGAAAAGATCCATCAAAAGTGGATAGATCTGCAGCTTATGCTACCAGACATATCGCTAAAAATCTTGTAGCATCTGGTGTTTGTGATGAGATACTCGTACAGGTTTCCTACGCGATAGGCGTTGCTAAACCTACCAATATTTATGTCAACACATATGGAAGTGCAAAGGTAGATATGTCAGACGGACAGATTGCAGAGAAGATAGAAAAGATCTTCGATATGAGACCTTATGCTATAGAAACTAGACTGAAACTCAGAACACCGATCTATTCTGAAACTGCAGCTTATGGTCACATGGGAAGAAAACCTGAGAAGAAACAAGTGAGCTTTACTGATGGGTCAGGGAAGGTGAAAAAGATGAATGTTGAGACCTTTACATGGGAAAAACTAGACTATGTAGACAAGGTGAAAAAAGCTTTTAAAATAAAGTAGTAGAACTAAGAAAGTCATTTAGAGACCCTAGCATAACATATATGTTAGGGTCTTTTTTTATAGTAATTGTTGGCGTATAATTTTTTGGGCGTCTACCCTCCTACCGTCGTGTACCAGGCTATGCGGTACTCCGCGTTCGCTTCGGTGCTACGCACACCGACTCCATTACATTCCGCCGGTTACCTACTATCCTTGACGCGAGGCTGATTAATCACGGAATCCGTTAGTCATCAGCCTTTTTCCGTGATGGCGTACCACTACGATCTTAGATCAGGAAACCATCGATTTTAATCCGTTTTTCTCTAAAGCAAAAAGAAAGCCTGTTCCTTTAGGTAACTCTATTACTTCTATCCCACCTCCACCCTATTTGACATAAAAATGGGCACTTTTACAATCTGAATATAATTATTAAAAGCAGCCACATGTTATCTATATATTCTCTATTTTTGTAGAATCTTAAACCTAGCATATCTTTCGATTATATGACTAGAATTTATTTACAATTTAGAACCTATTCACATGTCCTATTCTGAGTTAGACCTATTCGAACGACGCCACATCGGAATCAGTAAAAATGAAACCGAAGCGATGCTTAAAAAAATCAATATTGGTACACTAGAAGAACTAGTAGAAAAAACAGTGCCTTCAGATATCAGATCTCCACATGAGTTAGATATTCCAGATGCCATATCAGAATTTGATTATCTAAATGAACTGAAGCAGGTTGCGGCTAAGAACAAAGTATTCAATAACTTTATAGGTCAAGGCTATTATGGAACCATCACACCTTCTGTCATCCTCAGAAATATTTTTCAGAATCCAGGATGGTATACTCAGTACACACCATATCAGGCAGAGATTGCTCAGGGCAGATTAGAAGCCTTACTAAATTTCCAAACCATGCTAAGTGATCTTACGGGAATGGAAATTGCAAACGCCTCATTGTTAGATGAAGCTACAGCAGCAGCAGAAGCTATGGCCATGTTCCAAGACATCGTGAATAAAAAAAGAAAAAAGAATCCTGCTACTAAATATTTTATTGACAACAAGGTATACGCTCACACCGCTGATGTTCTTATGACTAGAGCGGAACCTATAGGCATAGAAATAGTAAGAGGAGACTGGTCAACTATAGAAATTACAGACAAATATATAGGTGTGCTTCTACAATACCCTAATGCTGAAGGTGATATCTGTGACTACAGAAACTTTGCAGAAAAATGTAAAGCTCAGGGCGCTAAGATATGTGTAGCTACCGATCTTATGAGTTTAGCACTCTTAGAGGCTCCGGGAACTTGGGGGGCTGATGTGGCGGTAGGAAATACGCAACGTTTTGGTGTACCTATGGGTTATGGTGGACCACATGCTGGTTTCTTTGCAACACATGAAGAATTTAAGCGTCAGATACCAGGTAGAATAATCGGAGTATCTATAGACTCTCAGAATAATCGTGCATTGAGAATGGCACTGCAGACAAGGGAGCAACATATCAAAAGAGAAAAAGCTACTTCCAATATTTGCACAGCGCAAGCTCTGCTAGCTGTAATGGCTGGTATGTATGCTGTATATCATGGAAAAGAAGGCATACATAATATTGCCTCACGTATCCATCACCTTACTTATATCCTTGCAGAGAATCTTTCCGCAATGGAGATCGAAGTATCTAACAGGCATTATTTTGATACCATAACGATGCAACTAGAAAAAGAACTAATTTCTAAAATTAAAGGGATAGCTGAGTCGAAAAAAATAAACTTATTTTACACTGATCATTCTATTTCTATCTCCATGGATGAGACAAAAAAGCAAGAAGACGTAGAAGATATATTAAGCATTTTCGCAGAAGCGCTTAACACGAACTTGTTTTTTTCCTCTTCTAATGGAGTACAAAAAATCCCTGCAGAACTAAAAAGGAAAACTTCTTACCTAGATCATCAAGTTTTCAACTCGTATCATACAGAAAGTAAAATGATGCGTTATATCAAAAGCCTTGAAAATAAAGACCTTTCTCTAGTACACTCTATGATTGCCCTAGGATCTTGTACAATGAAGCTCAACGCTGCAACCCAGTTGTTTCCTGTAAGCTGGAATGAGTTTTCTAACCTACATCCATTTGCTCCCCTAGATCAGGCAAAGGGCTATCAACAGATTTTCGAAGAACTAGAAAGTTACTTGTGTGAAATAACGGGATTTACAGCCTGCTCACTCCAGCCTAACTCTGGTGCTCAGGGAGAGTATGCAGGTCTTATGGTTATCTCCGCATATCACAAAGCAATGGGTAATCACAATAGAAATATTGCTATCATTCCTTCCTCCGCACATGGAACAAATCCAGCAAGTGCTGTAATGGCTGGAATGAAAGTTGTTGTTGTAGCTTGTGACGAAAGAGGAAATATAGACCTCGATGATCTAAAAGCTAAAACCCTAGAGCACAAAGATAATCTTGCTGCCCTAATGGTTACCTACCCTTCTACGCATGGCGTATTCGAGACAGCCATTAAAGAAATCTGCGCGCTGATCCATGATCACGGAGGTATGATATATATGGATGGTGCTAATATGAACGCTCAGGTGGGACTGACCAGCCCAGGTATAATAGGCGCAGATGTATGCCATCTAAACTTACATAAGACGTTTGCCATACCACATGGTGGAGGAGGTCCTGGAATGGGGCCAATCTGTTGTAACGATAAGTTAGCTCCATTTTTACCAGGTCATGTTCAGATCAATACAGGTGGAGAACAAGCTATCTCTGCCATCTCTGCAGCTCCTTGGGGGAGTGCAAGTATCTTATTAATTTCTTACGGATACATAAGATTACTCGGAAGAAAAGGATTGACAAATTCTACTATTTATGCTATACTTAACGCTAACTATATCAAGACTCGACTAGAAGAAGTCTACCCTGTGCTATACAGTGGAGAAAACGGTATGGCAGCACATGAGATGATTATCGATCTTAGACAGTTTAAGGCCCTAGATATATCTGCAGAAGATGTGGCTAAGCGACTCATAGATTATGGTTTCCATGCGCCTACACTTTCTTTCCCAGTACCCGGAACCATCATGATAGAGCCTACAGAAAGTGAAGACTTAGATGAGATAGATAGGTTCTGTGATGCTATGCTACAGATCAAAACTGAGATAGATGAAATAGCAGAAGGTACAGTAGATAAAGTAGATAATGTCCTACATAATGCACCACATACACTGGCTATGATAACGGCAGATGAATGGTCTTATCCCTATGATAGATCTAAAGCTGCTTTCCCGCTTCCATATCTGAAAAAACAAAAATTCTGGGCTACGATAGGAAGAGTTAATAATGCATATGGTGATAGAAACCTAATTTGTAGCTGTCCACCTATAGAATCTTACATGTCAGAAAATACAGAAATATCAGAATAGCAATACTGACTTTTTTTACTCTTTTTTGTAAACCATGTTCTTAGTTAGTATGATCACTTAGATGTATTTCCTGGAAAAGAGGGTTCTACTTTATTTCAGGCACTACAGGGGAATTTTACACCTGCAAGCGTACTCTCTAAGTCTGATTCTAAAGATACTCTATTTGCAGCTATCTATGGAGAGAATGATAGCCTCGCATGTGTATATTCTGACTTTACAGTCTACATGGATCCTACAGCAAATCCTTCACAGACAGTGTTCAATAATGATAATCAGGATGGTATCAATACAGAACATGCTTATCCTAAAAGCAAAGGCGCAGATGGCGGTAATGCCGAGGCAGACATGCACCATCTATTTCCTACTAAAGCAAACGTAAATCAACGTAGAGCTAATTTCAAATTTGGAGAAGTTTCTGATAATTCTGCAACCAACTGGTATTACCAGGATATCATACTTAATAATCCACCTAACAATAATATAGACGCCTATAGTGAATTCGGAAACGAAACCTTCGAACCTAGAGAAGATATGAAAGGAAATATAGCTAGAGCCATGTTTTACTTTTATACCATCTACAGAAGTAAAGCCGACGCCGATGATCCTAACTTTTTTGATACGCAAAAAGATGATCTATGCGACTGGCACTACAATGATACAGTAGACGAAAAAGAATGGAACAATACCTTTAAGATCGCTAGCCATCAAAGCGACAAAACGAATCCATTTGTTCTCGATTGTAGTTTAGCAGCAAGGTTATATTGCGATAATATTTCTGCAGCTTGTACTGCCACGAATATCTTTGACATACAGATAACAGAATCTGACCTAAGTATCTATCCTAATCCGGTTACTTCAGAACTAAATATACAATCTGAGTTTTTAGATAACATAAAAGAAATTTCTATACAGAATAGTCAGGGTAGAATAATTAAGTCTAGCTATAATACAAATCGAATATCTGTAAATGATTTTGAGGCTGGTATTTACTTTATTTATTTTAAATTAGAAATTGAGGGGAATTACAAAACAGCTGTTCGCAAATTTATAAAACAATAATCACCACTCAATAAATGAAATTAATCTTATAGATACCTTAATCATTTCTGGTTATCAAATTGAAGATTTGGAAGGTCTAGAAATATTTACCTCTAATTTATTTAGATTGTTCGTTTAATAAACTGGAAGACGAAGATATTTCATCCATCAAAAATTCACTGAAATATTTAGATATATCGAGAAACACCAGCTCCCGCCAAATTGATTTAAATTTATTAATAGAACTGGAGAATCTTATATCTGCTGACAATTATTACCTTGAAGAAATAAATCTTCAGAGCAATAATAACTTAAAACATATATATCTGCGTGATTCAAGAATAAGTAATTTACATATCTCACATCTTGACAAACTTGAGTTTCTCAATTGCTCAGATCTTCTACTAGACTCTTTAGAGCTTCCCTCTTCTGGTAAATTAAAGCATTTAGCTATTAGTAAAAATTCTTTTTCTGAATTAGATTTTTCGAGTAATCCCAATATCGAATATTTAAATATTTCAGAAAATAGATTTGAAAAAAAATTACCTGCAAATACTGACAAGTTAGTCCATCTTAATTTCTATCGAAATAGTATTAGTGAGTTATATATCTCAAATTATCCGAATCTAAAATATTTGAACTTTGGAAGCAATAATATTACTACTCTAGATTTAATCAATCATTTATATTTAGAAGAAATTCATGGTGATGAAGATGGTTATAGTCAAACTAAGGAATTCCATATAGAAAATATTCCCAACCTAAAGATTATCTCATTAGACGGAATGATGAACGACAATGAAAATTTACAGATCAAGCCAAGCTTGTTTCCGAAATTAGAATATCTAAATTTAACTGGAAACAATATAAGAGAAATGGAACTAGCTGGTTTACCAAATCTAATACAAGCTCTACTTTCTAATAATAAGATTAGTAGTTTTAAAATAAACAACTTGCCAAGTCTAAAGGAATTGGTTCTAGGTAGGTGGTCTCCTAGCAGCTCCTACAATAATATACCAATATTACATATAAAAAACTTTCCCTTATTAGAAACACTCTGGTTAGAATCAAGTCTAATAGAGACCATAAGTCTAATAGACTTACCCAACTTAAAAAATTTGTATCTTGATTTAAATAAAATAAAAAAATTAAATGCTTCCCACTTAGTAAAACTTGACACAATTGAATGTAAAGATTTTATCGGTTCTTTTCAACTGGAAAAAATAAACCTTAACAATGGTTCAATAGAATCTCATATAGCTCTTCCATCAAATAATAATGATATTTGCGCTGACGCGGAGCAACTTAATTACCTAATTGAAAGTTACCCTAATACAAATGTTACTGATAATTGTAGTAGTATTTTTGTAGATTCTGATTCCGACGACTTTTACAATTTTGAAGACTGCAATGATGATGACCCTACTATAAATCCTGGCATCATTGAAATAGTCCATAACGGAATTGATAACGATTGCGATCCTATTACCCTAGATGATGCTCTCGATCAAGATGGCTTTATTTTAATATATGACTGCGATGATACTGATCCGGAAATAGGGGCGTACGAAATCATTGGAAATGGAATCGACGATGATTGCAACCCACTTACACTAGACACCAAACACAAACCTTATGCACCCATAGATTACTCAGGTTTTGGAAATCTAGATTCTGATCTAAGAGAAATTGGCAATCCAAAAATCAGTATTTCTCCTAATCCGTTCAATGATTATATAAAATTAACTTCCAAGGAAAAGATACATGCTATAGAAATATATAATATCTCAGGTCAGCAAGTATTAAGCACAAAAGAAGAAAGCAATAATACAATTGAGTTTAACACCAGTATTCTGAATACAGGAATGTATCTAATCATCATTACAACTGAAAGCCGTCAGGTGGTTAAAAAGATTATTAAAGCTTAATATTTTTCTTTAGTTTGAATCACACCAGGCGTAAATAAAAGTAACAGACAGTCAAAACTACACCCTTGACCTCTGGTTGTAAGGTGTTCGGCTGATTTCATAGAATCAATCAAAGAAGATGCTGTAGATCTTGTCTCTCAAACAGAAATAATATATGACATAAGTTAGATTTTCTCAATTAACTAATCTCATGAGATATATCTAGTTCTTTATCCATTGATATACACTGCTTTGATTCCCAATATGTATTTTTACGATATACTTCCCAGTACTAAGGTTATTAACCATTTCATAATATTGATAATGACCGGGCATAAGAACTTCATCGACTAATTCAGATATCAGATAACCTTTCATATCTACAATAGATATATTGACTCTATTTCTATCTTTTAATTCAAATTCAAAATGAATACTATCGCTAGATGGATTAGGGTAAATGGCAAATTTATCAGACTCAACGACCTCTAATAAAGAAGTACTTTCTTCATTAATCAATCCAGGACTTCCATACAAATTGATAGATTTCCAATTCTCAGCTTTACTATTATCTAAATCAGGGCTTATCAATTCTAAGGTATTTCCAGTCCCATTTGCAAGATCAGGCCAAGGGTCATAAGGAAGATAAGCTACGGTATCAATTAATTGATTTTCATGATTAAACAATTTAAGCAACTCACCGTCTGAAGAAATTCCGAAATTTAAACCTCCAATAACATTTTCTAACTCATGAAATTGGTTGAAATCATTTAACTTCCTAGCAAGAATTACAAATTCTCCACTTTCTATTATCGTACTCTCGGGAATACTAAATCCATCTTCAATGTCTCCATCTGTAATTATCCAATTGCTCAAATCAGCAAACGTCTGACCAGCATTAAATAACTCTATCCAGTCCCCTGTATCTTGTACGTCAGAAGATTTATAATTAATCTCATTTATTACAATTGATCTGTCAACTGAGTCAGGCTCGAAAACCGCTATTAATAAAGTCTGTGATTGCAGATTTAACTCTATTACTGCCTCTGTAGAAATACTATCTCCAACCCAATGAGAAAATTTATACCCTAACTTTGGAACAGCTGTCACCCTTATCGGAATATCTTGAAAATAATCACCTACCCAAATTGAATCTCTTATATCTAGACTGTTAATTTTTATATATCCATATTTAGGATCATCTATCTTAAGTTTAATTTGATGAAATTCAAGTAGGTCAAAATATTCTAAAATATGGGATTTAACGTACTCAGGCCTTTCTCCAGTAAAATTCTTCATACGATTAATATTTATTTGATGCCCCGCTGTCCATGTACCCCACCTAGTATAATGATTCACTATTTCTGAATCATAAATTTCAGAAATTGAGTCTATATGATTTTGCACTTTATCTGGTAAAAATCTAGAATTAAGTTCGTCTGCAAATTGATTAATAAAATTATTTTTAAAAGTAGTATTCTCCATTAATCTCCTAAACAGTATATTTGATTTCGGTGGATTTGTGTAATAAGTCGAATTGGAATCTAAAGCAAAATTTAACATATCAAACTGATAATTCAACGTGTCGAAACGACCAAAACCTGCGTCGGTGTCAAACAATATGGGTCTCCACTTTCCCTCATCTGTTCTCCAATGTTTAATATTAATGTAAGGCCAATCATTATTAGTAAAATACATCTGAGCAACTAGATACTTAATAGTGTTTTCTATATCTACTTGCTGGGCTACTACTTGATATAAAGAATCTTCAATCAGTCTATTATCCTCTAGGTATTGCATCAAAGAAATAAAATCTAAATTTGAACCATGTATCATTATTCCTCTAGGACCCACTATATCGATTTTGTCACTATCAACACCTGAAATTGATGCCAAAAAATGTTCATTAATTTTCTCTCTCATATGATGGAATCCCCAGTACTCTCCATTTATATAGGTGACAACTGGTCGAAAACTCTGTGTTTCCAGACCAGAACCATCCATTAAAGATGTCAATATTACATCTCGCATATTAGCATTTAAAAAATCACTTCCTGAATTTCTTAATAAAAATGATTGATAGGTATCATAAGATCTTTTAGGGAATAATGGATACCTAATTTCTTCTTCTCCATATTGCTTTCTGGCAAATATTTTAAATGACTTTTGTTTTTTAAGCCGACTTGTACCTCCATGAATTTTTGTTCCCCCATCAAACATTATTCCTGTGCTATCTGATTCAAAAAGTGAGAAATGTACAGGACGTTCCCAGTCTTCCCAAATATTAGCACCTAAAAGAAACGGTTCCACAAAATCACCTTCTCCAAGGACGATAATTCCTTTATCTGCACTAAAAAAATTATCAGGTTCAGTAATCAAAGATACTATAGGAAGGCTGTGTAATGCACCCACAATATAGCATCGTGATTCAGTCTTTGAAGGCACAAACTCATCCTTGTAGATTCTAGCCCTGACAACTGTATTTTTTTCAATTTTTATAGGCTGTGTATATACAGATGAACTATCATTAGGCAAGGTAGCATCTAGAGTGTACCGAATAATCTCAAAAGAATCTAACCCCTCTAAGGTTAATTCAAAAGAATCTACTAGACCACCATCATTTGAAAAAATTATTTGCTTATCTAAGAACCCTGTGCTCCCATTTCCAATATTGCTCTTCCGAGGTGTAGGGTGTTCAAATAAAACGATTTTGTCATCAGTTGTCCGCCTACCAAGCGAAACATCAATTGGCAGATCATCCAAAAGTAAACTAGAAACTTCTTGACCGGCATCATTAAACAAGTAAATATCTTCTCTGGATGAAATTTTAAAATTGGTGTGGGCAGAAATTTCTGAAAGCTCAAGTATTTCTGGAGGCCTTATACCATCCATTATTAATCCGTCATAATATGCAGATAAATAAGGTATTAACGTAAAATCAGAAGAATCTGAGGGAAAATTGTGCGCCTGGATTGCAATCGTATTTTGTCCCTCAACAATTACGTTAGTTGAAATTTCAAATTGCTCTGTATCCCATCCTCTGTATAACTTAGCCTCGTGGGCTACCAAAGCAGTATCATTATAAGCTGGTAAAGCACCTTCAATATTAGCCCTTGCTATTTCTATTCCATTTATATAAGCAACAAAAGAATCATCGTAATCAATATTCAAAAGTATATTCTGAATCTTATCTATATCTGAGACTATGAAAGAACTTCTCAAAAATAATGATTGAGATTCTTCAGGAATTTCAGTAGTATCATCCCCATCTGAGTAACCAAATCCACTAGTTCCTTCTAACCAAAGCTGATCATTAAAATCTTTATCGATCCACGAATTATCTGTAGTAGAATCAGGAATAATATACCGCCAGGTATCCCCGGCATCTATAAGCGTTCTAGGCGTTTGACTGTTACTTCTATCCTTTCCTGATGCCCATAACAGTAAATGTTGGTTCCGATCAATAGTCGTATTTTCAAACCGCCACTTCTGAGGATTATTAAGATCATCTGTAATCGTCCAACCGTCCAGTATAACTGGCTCGTCAGTTAAATTATGTAGTTCAATCCAATCTGGACTATCCCCATCAGAATCAAAAAAATAACTATTGGATGCTATCACCTCATTAATGGTAACCTGAGAAAGTGCTGTAGATACACAACATATAAAAATTAATGCTGAGAATAAGCGTGTGTTTGATAACATGCTTTTACTAATTTTGAGGTTATTGTTCTAATTTAAATTTAATATAAATACATATATTAAATGATATTTGAATACTAAAGTAATAAAAACCAAGCTATTTACATAACACAGAAATTAGTTTTGCCGACAAATAATCTTCATTAAATTTTACCGAAAATTATACTTAAACTCACATTCACATCTGTTTCATTTTAATTAATTATATCTTCTACGTATCCATATAGGTACAAACATAACTACCATCAAAACCAATACAACTCCCTGTCCCACCAACAGATACCAAGGCCAGGGGCCCATGTAATCCAGCAAAGAATCCACTGGTGGTTTAGCCATGGTGTAGAAATAATTAGACCCTAGGAAATAATTAAGCACATGTACAATCAGCATGTATACATTAGTCAGGATAAATGCATTACGCATATCCCTCCATTGGACTTTATATCCATATACCATAATCGCATAGAGCGGAAGAATAACTAGTCCGCTATGTAATCCAAAATAGATGAGATACTCATAATGTGGAAAGCCATAAAATAAGTCAGGTGTTAGATTAGCATTTAGCGTGCCGACCATAATCCAGAAATAAAGAACCCCTAAGAAAAACTTATTTCTATAGTACATAATAAACGGAGCCATGATTGCTATAATCCTACATAAGTGCAAAGGCAAGTCTAGTTTATAGTCAAAAATTCCTAAGCCAGCTAAGATACCCATCCTTATAAAAAGACTACTGACGGGAATGAGTGCAAGAAGTACACCTATAACTATTTGTGTTTTTTCGTTACAATACGTTTTAGCATAATAGATAACACCAAGCCCAAGCAAGAAGAAAAAGACCAAAGCATAAATATGGTCTTTGGAAAAGATCTCAAAAGGATTTTCTATAAAGAAATAAGACATCTGATGCTAAATATTATGATTCAATGCGTACAAATTCATATTTTAGAGTTCAAACTAAAAATACTAAAATGAAAATAAAGCTAATATTAATTTTATTCATCTCTTTTTCTATGCAGCAGAAGCACTTTGCTGGAGAAGGCATGTGGCTGCCCCTATTCCTTAAGTCGCTCAACGAAGCTGAAATGCAATCCATGGGAATGAAAATAAGTGCAGAAGATATCTATTCGGTAAACAAAGGATCGCTTAAAGACGCCATAGTACATTTTGGAGGTTTCTGTACCTCAGAGATTATTTCTGATCAAGGACTACTATTGACAAATCACCATTGTGGATACGGACAGATACAGTCTCATTCTTCTGTCGAAAACAACTTGCTGAAAGATGGTTTCTGGGCAAAAACTAAATCTGATGAATTAACGAACCCTGGACTGACAGCAACATTTATAAACGAAATTATAGATGTTACCAATGATGTTCTGGGAAAGGTTAATGATAAGATGTCAGATACAAAAAGACAAAGCATCATAGATTCTAACCTGGAACTTGTCAAAGCGAGTATGAAGATCGCAGACTATCAAGATGCTTACATCAGACCTTTCTATAATGGGAATCAATATTTTGCTTTCGTTACCACAACTTATAGAGATATAAGATTAGTAGGTACACCTCCAGAATCTATCGGAAAATTTGGAGCCGATACAGACAACTGGGAATGGCCAAGACACACGGGTGACTTCTCCCTCTTCAGAATATATGCTGGACCAGATAACTTACCTGCAGATTATGCTGAAGAAAATAAGCCTTACACGCCTAAGCATCACTTACCTATCTCGCTTGATGGTGTAGAAGAAGGCGACTTCACTTTAGTATTTGGTTTTCCAGGAAGAACAAATCAGTACCTACCTGCTGCAGCCATAGAACAAACCATCAATGTCCTTAATCCTGCTAAGATATCAGTAAGAGAAAAATCTCTCGCCGTGATGAGCAAATACATGAGAGCTGATGAAAACATAAAAATACAATATGCTTCTAAATTTGCTAGTATAGCAAACTACTGGAAAAAATGGATAGGAGAAAGCCAAGGTCTAGTACAAACTAATGCTGTAGAAAAGAAGAAAGAACAAGAATCTATATTTATAAATGGCAGTGCCGCTTCAGGTGCTAAAATGAACAAAGAAAATGCTAAAATTATCAAAGAGTTTGGAGACTTATACAAGGGGATAGAACCTTATGCTCTAGCGCGAGACTACTATGGAGAAGTGGTATCTAGAAATGTGGAAGCCCTCCGAGTTTCTGGATTCATGAGAACACTAGTTAGTAGGTTTGAGAATAATGGCGAAGAAGGTTACAAGGCTTATGCAGATAGATTACGAGGATTCCTCACCGGTTTATACAAGAACTATAATAGCGAACTAGACCAAGAAGTATTTACGGAACTCGTTGGATTATATAAAGAAAAACTCTCCGCACCCTTTGTCCCGGAAGTTATCAATGGAAAAAACACTCTTATAAAATCTATGAGTACTGCGGGAATGGCGAAACAATTATATACTAACAGTTTTATACCTAAAGGAGAACAAGTCCTAGCACTGCTAGATGAAGATCCTGTAACGGCAGTTGCTAAGATCAAATCAGATCCAATGTATACCTTCGGCGAAGAGTGGAAAAAAGTATATGATAAAGAAGTTGCAGCACCCTATAACGGATATAAAACTCAGATAGATTCTCTACAACGATTGTACATGAAAGCTCAGCTGGAAAACGCAGGTGATAAAAAACTATTCCCTGATGCCAATAGTACAATGAGAGTATCTTATGGACAGGTAAATGGTTATAATCCTAAAGATGGCGTTAACTATTTGCCTGTTACGCATCTAGATGGCATCATAGCTAAATATAAGCCTGGCGATTACGAGTTCGATGTACCTACAAAGCTGATCGAACTATATAACAAAAAAGATTATGGACAGTACGCCGCAGAGAACGGTAAAGTACCCGTTTGTTTTCTAGGCTCTAATCATACAACCGGAGGTAATTCTGGAAGTCCCGCCATCGATGCACATGGTAATCTTATAGGTCTCAACTTTGATAGAGTATGGGAGGGAACGATGAGTGACATGCATTACGATAAAAGTATATGTAGAAATATCATGGTTGATGCTAGATATGTATTGTTTATCGTAGATAAATTTGCTGGTGCCACGCACCTGATAGACGAGATGAGCTTAGTCCATCCTAAGAAAAAAATGAAGAAATAATTCACGCAATAACTTTTATATAAAAGCTTTATTTATGGTATAGATAAAGCTTTTTTTTATTATTAATTATAACAGTTTCTATTTCCTTTAATTAATCAAGTTTATCATGAAAAACTTATTCTTATTCTTGACTTTGGTTTCATTGCTAGCTTGTAGCGATGATCCTCTTTCCGATACTATTGTTGGAGAATGGAAATTGAGTACTTTATCTATTTCTGATTGTTCTGATATGGACAATAATGTGCCCCAGTCTAGCGCTAACACTGAAGGGTGTCTCACTGTGAGCACTGCTTGGATTTGCCAAACCCTTGTTTTCCATGCTGATGGGACTATGTTCAGCAGATCTACCACTAACGGAATAGCTCTAAATCAAACCTTAAATTATACAATAGAAGATAAGAGCAACATGGGCACTTTATGTGATTCTATTAATAACTGCAGCACCTTTATTCTAAATGAAAACTTAATAAGCTTTACTAGTTCCTTAGAAGATTGCACCCTTGACAGAACATATACTATGCAATAGAACTAAACTAAATTTATACTAAAACACAAACACTTTCAAGCGGGATTAAGGCAAAATTACTTCATCTTATGCACCGCCTTATACCTATGACAGCTGGTGATATGATCATTGACCATGCCGACCGCTTGCATGTAAGCATAACAAATCGTGCTGCCTACAAACTTAAATCCTCGCTTCTTTAGATCTTTTGACATCGTATCGGAGATAAGTGTAGTGGCGGGAACTTCTGATAAAGATTTATATTTGTTCTTAATCGGCTTCCCATCTACAAAGGACCAGATGTATTTGTCAAAACTACCATACTCTTTCTGGATTTTTAAAAACAGTTTTGCATTTACTATACTGGCATTTACCTTTAGTTTGTTTCTTATTATTCCAGGGTCTAATAAAAGTTTTTCTTTTTTCTTCTCAGTATATCTAGCGATTTTTTTTGCATTAAAATTATCATACACCTTTCTATAATGCACTCTTTTTTTAAGCACCGTACTCCAGCTCAGTCCCGCTTGTGCACCTTCCAGAATCAGCATCTCAAATAATATCTTATCGTCATGAACAGGAACTCCCCATTCTTCATCATGGTAATCTATATATTCTTGGAATGCTAAACACCATGAACATCTTTCCACTTCCTTTGACATTTTTCCTATTACTTCTTTTAATTTGAATTTGTGCGTCTTAGTAATGTAGCTGAACTTCAAAATAAATAAAATAGATTTATATTGCTGACTGGCCTTAGTAGTTTTAGTGGAAGGATGCCTAATAGCGTTCAGTACGACAGGAATAATTTCTATAATATGAAAGCATTCTATTTTTACAGGATAAAATCTACATAGGGATAACAGACATCAAACCCCTTATCCTGAAAGTAGGCCTTCGTGTCATCTGTAGATTTAGAGGACACGACTAGTGCAAAATCTCCACCCCAGCCACCTAGACTTTTTATACATCCCCAGTAGTCACTAAAATGTTTATCCTTTATCATGGGTAGCCCCATAGCTTTGCTTACAATTCCCTCATGATCTTCTATCAGCTCACAGAACTTAGACAAGGAAGTGCATTTAATGGTTTCCTCTGTAATCTTGTTTAGTGATTTAGAAAAACTTTTTCTTGATTTCACTCTCTTGAAGTAGTCCTTGATAGAAGCATCACTTGACTGCTTTCTTCCTAGGTAGACGAAATATAGATTATTCTTAAATTTAGGATCAAAGTTGATCTCAGTATAATTGATTTCATCATCTACTAACTGATATTCTATCGGACCTTCAGCTCCGGCGCAGGCTACATCATAGCCAGAACCATCAGATACTTTAAAATGTAACATCATAGGATGCACACCTGCCCATTCGGCTACAAGATGTGTAAGCGTAGAACTAGATCCTAACCCCCAGTCCTTTTCAAACTCTAGCTTAGTTGTAACTCTAAATCCGTTCCACTTAGACAAAAACTCAGAATTTAGTCGAACGGCGTTCTTTAGTAACTTCTGTAAGTTTTTAGAAATGGCTTCGTCTGTCGTTTTGACACTAGAGAAATCGTAGAGAGATATTTGTGCTTCGAACCAGGTTTCTCCCGCAGGATTTTCAGCCTTCCAATATATATCAGAGCTTTTAATGTTCTTGACTTTCATATGTTGCCCTAGCTTGGTAGGCAGCGCTATGGCTTTTGCTCCGTCGAGAATACCGTATTCGGCAGTCAATAATACTTTTCCGTGACCGTAATATTCGTGCACTACTTTCTTTAATGGTTATGTTCTCGGGACAACGAATATATGAAAATATCATATCTAATAATATTATATAAATATTTTTTCAATACGAAGTGAGAAATTATTATAAGCGTCTTCTAATAACTCTGTTTGGTTTTCGATGCTACTTTACAGCTCATATGCTTAGTATGATCAATCTTTACAATCCTGAAAAGTACTAATTTGTAAGAATATAAATTACACCTAAGCTAAGACCTGCAGAAAGCCAGCGGTTCGATATATTCTGTTCTTCGTAGAAAGAACTCATTTTTAAAGCACTAAAAATACCTATATCGAATTCTAGCTTATTCCATATTCTGAAGGCATAGGCTGCCTTTATATTCAGATGTGAGGTCAGTTTACTAAAAGTATTAGGAGGCGGAATGTCAGAATCTGTTCTAGAAACTTTTACGCTTTCATTGAATCCAGTGTCTGAAGTCTCGTATAACTGGAAAAGATAGATATTAGGAGCGAGGGAAAAGTAAAGTCCTTTTTGGTCTTCTCTGAGGTAATAATTAAGCCCTACTGAAAAATCTAAATATAAGTATCTGTGATTTCTGATGATACTATGGGGAAGACTTTCATCATATATGTAAGCCCCATTTACATATTCTGAATCATACATCAAATCAATTACCTGAAGTCGCTGGCTCCCAGTCAAAATTCCAAACTTAGGGTGTAAACTAAATTTACCCGTAATCTTTCTGTTAAGCCCGACATTAACACCCCTTAAGCCGTAATCAGATGGCGAAATCCAATCATACTCTGTATCATACCAATTCTAGTTTAGAATGACGGTAATTATTTATTTTGTTCTTCATGTTTCTTCGTTAAAAAGCCTCGCCGAACCTATGGGTTCGCCTACGTTTTTTGCCTTGATCCATTTTGAACAATTCTAAATTCTTTTCCGTCATCTAAAAATAGAAATGGTATCAAAGGTTTTTTCAACATCAATAAGGTCGGGTCTCAATGACTTCAATTCTAAAGAAACTCTGGTGATCTGACCTGATAGACCATGCAGGCAAAATAGATAAAAGAAAAAGCAACTTATCAAATGTTTCATAAATGGAAATTATACTTTATTAATAAGTAGTATTCTACTACATCATCTTTTATACATTCTCATCCAAGCGTTCCGAGCTTAGCCATATCTCTTATTGTATGAATTCTGAAATAATAAATTTTATTAGAATAATATTACCTAGCTACAACAATTTTTTTGACATCAGTATACCCTTCCTTTTCTAACTGAAGGAAATAGATTCCAGTATTGAGATTACGAACATCTAACTCGTACTTTTCGTTGAGATTTTTGCCTGACCATAATGCTCTACCATTTACATTATACAAGTTCATATTATAAGACTGATCAGATTCTATGAGGATATAATCCCTGGCTGGATTAGGAGAAATATTGACATGTACAAGTTCTACATTTTCATTACTAGAACTCATTTCTAAAGAAAATCGATTAAAAAATTCCCAGATAACATCGCTGGCTATGAAGTCTTGATTAGTGGAACCTATGGTAATCGGTGCACCTGGCCAAGTGTGTCCTCCTCCATCGATTTTGATCAGGACAACTTCTGTATCTTCTGCACACATGCTATAGTCATATCTCTGTGCTGTACTACCATCAGTTGGATCACTGTTAGGTATTTCCGTTACGACTGGGGCAGCATCACAGGCATTATTATCTACCCAGAATGCGATAACCTCTTCTATAGGTAGTGCAACATCTGGCGAACCATTATAGGGTACTACATCGTCTGCCGTTCCGTGAATTTCCATAAGCGGGACAGCTTTTCCAGGTGTACAATTGGGCTTGTATTCCGGCACTATACTTCCAGTAACAGAGGCTATAGCCGCTATTTTATCATTGAGTTCACAGGCCAGTCTATAGCTCATGAATCCACCATTTGACATACCACAAGAATATACCCTCGTAGGATCTACGGCATAACGCTCTATAAAATCATCTATCATAACACTCACAAATCCTACATCATCTTCTGTACTGCCAAATGTCCAACCAACGTTCCATGCAGCACTTATACCATTAGGATAACAAACAATAAATCCATTTTCTTCCGCGGTAGAATTCATAGAAGAATAGAATTCTTGCTGGTCCGCATTAGAGGTAAATCCATGTAAGTTAAATACAAGAGGAAGCGATGTCTCTCCATCATAAGCGGAAGGCAGATACAACCTGTAGTCCCTCTCTACTCCATCATACATCATAGTACCTACGATAGATTCCTGAGCCTGTCCATAGTAGAAAAATAGACTTACAATAAATGTAAAAAATATATGCTTTCTCATAATAACGTGTGTTTAAAAATTAGCGGTGATCAGCAGATCTAGTGCAGAATATTTCAGATTAAAGCGTTTAGACAAATACTCATTTGTACAGCATCCTTTGTAGACATACACCCCATTCCTTATACCTTTACTTTCATATAATAGACTTTCTACAGATGTTGCATTACCTGTTTTGACAAGCAGTGCAGTAAGAATATTACTAATGGCTACAGATGCCGTTCTAGGAACCTTAGATGGGATATTAGGAACACAATAATGTATGACGTCATGTTTCATAAATGTAGGCTGATCATGCGTTGTCATCTGTGATGTTTCTATACAACCACCCTGGTCTATGCTTACGTCTATGATAACACTTCCTGGTTTCATTTTGGACACCATCTCCTCGGTGACAAGGATAGGTGTTCTACCCGTTTTAGAATGGAGCGCGCCTATAACAACATCTGCACTCATAAGCTGATATCCTAGGTACACTGGATTAAACGAAGAGGTATGTAACTGTCTTCCTATGTTAGACTGGAATCGCATAAGCTTAGAAATATCACTATCAAAGATTCTAACCGAAGCTCCCAATCCTAATGCTGTCCTAGTTGCAAATTCTCCTACCATTCCTGCACCTAATATGATTACTTTAGCAGGAGGAACTCCAGAGACACCTCCTAGCAAAATACCTCTTCCGTTATCACTGTAGGTCAGTAATTCCGCAGCGGTAAGCATAGCACTCATTCCTGCTATCTCGCTCATTATTCTCACCACAGGAAATGAACCGTCCTCAGCTTGTAGATATTCCATCGCAACGGCAATAACTCTTTTTTCTTTTAGACGCTGCAAATAAGCATCCGTGACAGTAGGTATGTGCAAGGGAGTAATTAGAATCTGACTAGGCTTAAGTAATTCTAGTTCTTCTGCCGTACAAGGTGTAACTTTTACAATTACATCACTATCAAAAACTGTTTTCTTATCAGGTGCTACTTGTGCTCCTGCCTCCGAGAAATCTATATCAGCAAAGTTAGATTTCAGTCCGGCTTTCGATTCTACAACTACCGTATGACCGTAGCCTACTAAAGTTCTAATATTGTTGGGTACTAGGGCAACACGAGTCTCTTTGAGTGAAGTTTCCTTAGGTATCCCGATAGCTATCTGGTTGCGTTTACCTTCTTTTTGTAAAGTTTCTGTCTGTGTCTGAAATTGTCCTTCTGTAAAAAATTCTGAAAAAGAGTATTTCTTAGTTGGATCTGGCATGTAGCGTGGTTATGGGTAATCTTTATTTTTATGTCAAATAAATTCTAATTCAATATAATCCTTCGTGTAGACTTATCCAAGATTTCTATTTTAATTGTATGATATTCATCAGGATCTAGTAGATCTACGATAAGTTGAGGCCATTCTATGATACATAGACTTCCACTTTGCAAATACTCCTCTATACCTAAATCCAAAGCTTCTTCTGTCGTTTCTAACCTGTATAGGTCCATATGATATATTTTATCAGCTGGACACAGATACTCGTTGATTATAGAGTACGTAGGCGAAGAAACCTCCTCTTTACTACCCAATGCATGTAATAAATACTGTGTAAAAGTCGTCTTTCCTGCTCCCATGTCTCCATATAATAAGATAATCGACTTGCTATATCGAGCTACGAATGTATCGCAAAACTCCTTATAAGCCGAGACTTCTTTAATAATAGATTGCATGGTCAAACTTAATTAGCTGATAATTGTTCCATAAATATCCCAAAAAAAGCGTTTTTTTAGCTTTTAATTGCTTAGAAATATGAAGAAACTCTTTTTTTATATAAAAAATATGATTTCTTCAAAGTGAATAATGATTTTGAAAAAGGATATTACTTCTAAAGAAAGAAAGAAAGACCACATTGATCTCGCCTTCAAAAGCGAAACAACTTGCCAGCAGATAGATCAGCGTTTTCTGTATGAACCCGTGCTATCTGGCCATCCAGCATCGGACAAGGTTTTTCCAGTAGAAATAGGAAATAAGTCATTAGATTTTCCCTTGTGGGTTTCTAGTATGACCGGCGGAACTGGGTTTGCTCAGACCATAAACCAGAATCTTGCTAAAGCTTGTAAAGAATTCAAGCTAGGTATGGGACTGGGCTCTTGTAGGTCTATCCTAGATTCTGATGATCGATTGCAAGATTTTGACATAAGAAAATATATAGGTGATCAACCCTTATATGCTAACTTAGGAATAGCACAGCTTATAGGTATCGCTCAGCAAGGAAGCTGGGAGAAAATAGAAAACCTGGTATCTAAATTATCAGCAGACGGTCTTATAGTACACATAAATCCACTGCAAGAGTGGATGCAACCTGAAGGGGATAGATATTATCTGAGTCCTATAGACTGTATCCAGCAGTTGCTTCAGGAGACTGATGTAAAAGTCATGGTTAAGGAAGTAGGACAGGGTATGGGAAAAGCTTCTATAAAAGCGCTACTAGAATTACCTCTAGTAGCAGTAGATTTTGCTGCACATGGAGGCACTAATTTTTCTAAGCTAGAACTGTTCAGAGGATCAGAGCAACGCATGGAGGCTTTCCTTCCTGTAACTAAGCTAGGACATAGTGCCGCGTCTATGCTAGACTGGGCTAACGAACTACAAGCCGAAATAGATTGTAAATGCAATACCATCATTGTATCAGGAGGTGTAAAACATTTTCTAGATGGTTATTATTACACACAGAAATCTAACTATAAAAATACACTCTACGGACAGGCCTCTGGTTTTCTCAAACATGCTATGGGAGATTATAAAGAACTCAGAAACCATGTACGTCTACAGGTAGAAGGTCTACAAATGTCACATGCTCTTCTAACTATAAATCCTGAGCATGAATAAGAGGAAAACGATAAAAGGATTTTCCAAACTTTCTAAGAGAGGAAAGATAAAATGGATCGTAGAAAATTTCTTTAAAGATCCAGAAAATGTGATGCGAGAACTTGTAAGTTACTGGCACGCAAATGAGGAGCAACAGAAAATCTTAGATGGCTTCAGTGAGAACACCATTAGTAACTACCCTATGCCTTATGGCGTAGCGCCTAACTTTGTCATCAATAATAAGGCTTACTGTGTTCCGATGGTTATAGAGGAAAGTTCTGTCGTTGCCGCAGCTAGTGCCGCAGCAAAGTTCTGGATGGACCGTGGGGGATTCACCACAGAAATACTGGACACTAAGAAACTAGGTCACGTACATTTTAAGTGGCAAGGTGACAAGCAGGCACTTAACGATGTATTCCCGGATCTCAAAGCTAAACTTATAGAAGATTGTGCTGACATCACTCAGAATATGAGGAAAAGAGGTGGCGGTATACTCGATGTAGATCTCAGAGATTTTACGGCTGAAGATCCAGGTCTATATCAGTTGAAGGCATCCTTCGAAACCTGTGATTCTATGGGAGCGAATTTTATCAATTCGTGTCTAGAACAATTCTCTAAGACCTTACAAATTTTTGTACTAGAAAATGAAGCACTGGAAGATAAAGAGGTAGATGTTATCATGAGTATATTATCTAACTATACTCCTGACTGTATCGTCAGAGCGTCAGTTTCATGTAGGGTAGAAGACCTTGGCCATTTTGCAGATAATATGGAACCAGCGGTTTTTGCAGAAAAGTTTAAGGCAGCTGTCAATATTGCGCATATAGATTCTTACAGAGCAACTACACACAACAAAGGAATTTTCAATGGTATAGATGCCGTTGTACTGGCTACGGGAAATGACTTCAGAGCAATAGAAGCGTGCGGACATACCTACGCCTCCAGAACTGGAAAATATCAAAGCCTAAGTCATTGCAGTGTAGATAATGGACTATTTAAGTTTTGGTTAGATGTTCCGCTTGCTGTAGGTACAATAGGGGGGCTTACCTCTATACATCCTATAGCTAAAAGGAGTTTAGAACTCCTAGGAAATCCCAACGCAGAAGAACTGATGGGTGTTATTGCAGCTACAGGACTGGCTCAAAATTTTGCCGCACTGCGGTCTCTTATCACAACGGGTATACAACAGGGTCACATGAAGATGCATCTTCAGAACATCATGGTGAGTCTCCATGCTTCTGACCAAGAAAAAGAAAAGACTGTAACATACTTCTCTGATAAGGTCGTATCCTTCAGTAAAGTGAGAAATTATATTTCTAGCCTGAGACCTAGTTAGCTTTTATAAGGATGATAGAACAAATTCGATCCTTTTATAATTTCTTATTACATCCCTATATTATAGAATCATCTAATGCAACACTAAAAGAAAAGCTATACGCTATACTTACGTTATTTCTTGTCTCTTTCAGCTCAGTTGTTTTTATTGCAGGACCTTTACTTATGCTGGCAGGTGTAGATGATCTTACGCATAAGATAAGTGATCTAGAATCAGAGATAAGTACCACAGCGTTATTTTTTCTTGCAGTTATCTTGGCACCGCTCTTAGAAGAATTAGTATTCAGGTTTCCATTAAGATACCGACGAGGCGCCATATTATTATTAGTATTATGTATCAGTATGATATCCTTTTATGTTTTCCAAAATACTTTTTCCCAAAAAATAAATGCGACGATCTCTGGAACCATAGCCATTATGGGCATTATTTTTATAGGTACGCTGAGTAATGAATCTGGACTAGAACGTATCTCTCAGTTTCTAAGAGATTACTACCCCTGGATTTTCTACATGACTGCCATGATGTTTGCCTTTGCTCATATATTTAATTATGATCTACCTGATGACAAATGGTACCTCACACCCATACTGGTACTCCCACAACTGATACTAGGATTATTTCTAGGCTATGTCAGATTACGCTATGGAATATGGGCAAGTATTCTCATGCACGCGATGAATAACTTTATCCCGATGATGGCTCTTGTCGCTGCTAAGGGCATGGGGGTGGAATAGTTAGCAAGTTATAAATAAGAGAAGCAAACGCTCGGAAACAAAAGTCAATTTCCAAAATCAGAGATTGGATATAATTGAGAATTAATTTTTGAATTTACCGCTTCGATTACAATGTTAACCTTACCCTATTTCCAAGCACTTTTTAAAAACTGAAATAGCATTATTCGTACTGAATTCTTCTACTACTCTACTATAACTTATATCGGTGTGACTCCGTCTGAGCTGCTCATTTTCTTGGTACCTGTACATACCTTTAATCATTCCTTCCGTATCTCCAGGCTCTACCAATAGTCCATTGCCTTCGTTCTCGATTACATCTTCTACAGCTCCGACTTTTGTGGAAATGACAGCCGTCTTACTTGCCATAGCTTCTAGTATAACATTTGGCAGACCTTCTCTGTAACTTAACATCAAAAGCATATCGGCAACATCTAAAACTTTACGTTTCTCTTTTCCTGAAATCCAACCTGTAAAAGTGACTTTTTTATCTGGACAGGCTAAGCCTATATCGATTTTAAGTTGACCTAATTCTGAGCCCTCTCCAGCAATAATAAATTCAAATCCTTTTTCTGATTCCTTAATGATTTTTACAAGATCATAGATTCCCTTGTTCTTCTCTATTCTACTTAAAAACAATACTTTTAAATCGCCTGTGCTACTATGAAAAGTAGAGTCCTTATATGATTCTACATCTATCCAATTATTCAGAACGACACATTTTTCTTCCTCTGCATTAAGATTTTTGATAAAGTATTCTTTCCAATATCTACCTTGACATAATATAACATCGCTACTGCTAAAAATTCTATTTGCCTGGTTTCTATAAAAATTTGAATTGTCAAAATTATCAATAAGTAAGCCTGAACGTGGGGCAATAATCGTCCGCTTTCCAAATACCTTAGCTATTCGTATCATTATGCCCTTCTCTATGAAGCTCATACCCTTACTCGAAAATGCCATCACAACTTCTATATCTCTGAAGCACAAGTAATACATAACTTTCAGTATCCTTGATATTCCTGAAACTAGGCGAGAAAATCCTGATCGATTCTTTTCATAAGCAGTTGTATCTACCAGCGTCCAATCTACAAATTTTGATAAGTCAGATTCGATTAATGTAGTACAGGCAAACATCTGTCCCCCTAAGAACTGGTATGTATTCTCCTTTCTAAATGACCCTATGAATAAGACTTTCTTTTTATGCAACTTGAATATTATATCGTTTCACCCATCCAAATAATTGTACAAGACTCCATTTCTGATGAGAAAGCCTGAAGGTACTGATTCCATCAGAATTTCTATTTTTCTGAACAGTGGCTTTTAATACATCTTCATTAAATAGATCATAAATTGGGCTTTCTTTAGTAATCAATTTGTCTACCAGATTATGGTACGCTTCATTTTCATACTTATGTAAAGGAATGCTAAATCCAGATTTGGGATGATCGAATACTTCTTGAGGCAACTCATTCTTCATCATCCTTCTGATAATTTCTTTACCTCCATTTTTTGACCATAATAACTGATCTGCTAGTCGTATAGAACTTTCAAATAGTTTGTGATCCAGAAACGGTGCCCGTACTTCTAGTGAATTTGCCATACTCATTCTATCTACCTTGATCAGCATATCATTGACCATTTTATGCTTTATCCTGAAGTACATGGCCTTACGTAATGAAGTCCATTTATTATAATTTGGGGGATAACTATTCCACAACTCAAATTCTGAAGGCTGATTTTTTAATAAGTTATTTAATTCATCGTCAAAATGAAATCTATGGATTTGTTGACTCAATTCTTTTTCTGGATAGAAAGATGTTTTTAGAGCTCTTGTAAACTTTCTTTTTTTATCCTCATTTATTATAGGTAGTTTCTTTAACAATCGAATACCGATCGACCGTACTAATTTTGGTGTTTTCTGAATAGATTGAATTTTTCTCCACCAATCTAAATCACTATAACCACCAAACATCTCATCGCCTCCATCTCCTGAAAGTGCTACTTTCACATGTTTACGAATTTCCCTCGATAATAGATACATCGGGATAGCAGAACTATCTGGAAATGGTAGGCCGTTGTGTTCTATTATTTTCCAGAATATTTCTTCTGTGAAAGTCTGATTTTGGACAGTTATTTCGTGATGTTGTGAGCCTATGTGCTGTGAAACTTTCTTAGCAATCTTACTTTCATTGTAGCTTTGCTCCTCAAATCTTACTGTAAAAGTATCCAGTTTTTTGTTCATCGATTGCTGGGCCATAGCGCAAACTGTACTGCTATCTATACCTCCTGATAAAAAGGCACCTATCGGCACATCACTAACAAGCTGCTCCTGCACACTCTGTTGTAATAAGGGCTTAATCAATGCTGTAGCAGAAGAGACATCTGATATGCAAGCGGAAGGTGGCAAATAATCAATCTCAAAGTACGACTCTATATGCACCTTGTTGTGCTGTATCATCAGTAGCTTACCTGGTTCCAGAGTTTTTACATTCTTAACTAAGGTAAGGTTGCCTGGTACATATCCACCAGCTAAGTAATACGCTAAGGCACGCTGGTCTAAAATACGAGGGATAGTAGTATCTTCTAAGAGAGCACCCATTTCACTTGCATACGAAAAGATATCATTTTCTACATGATAGTAAAGTGGTTTTTCACCGAACCGATCTCTTGCTAATAAATATCTTTTCTTCTTTAGATCATAGATACAAAAGGCAAACATACCTTTGAGTTCCGTGACAAAACTATCACCCTTCTCTTCATATAGGTGAACAAGGACCTCCGTGTCTGAATCCGTTTTGAAAATATGTCCCTTGGCTTGTAATTGGTCTCTTAATGTCTTGAAATTATATATCTCCCCATTCATAAAAACGCAAATCGTCCGATCTTCATTCCATATAGGTTGGCCCCCATTATTGACATCTATTATAGATAATCTTCTCATAGCTAAGTGGCCAGAATCAAATTGGTATTTTCCATCAGCATCTGGGCCTCTGTGGACTATGCGATCATTCATCCGATGTACTGAACTAGAAATACTTTGGTCTAAGTAGTCAAAATTAGTCTGAATCATACCACTAATTCCACACATTTTATAAGTTGAAGTTTTAAGTCTAAAAATAATAAATTATCCGCTCCCAATGATACCACTTTTAAAATTTGGATTGGCATTTTTAGATAGCTAAAGGGCTTATAATAATTAAGCCATACATATTTTTCCAAATGCTTACATGTAATACTACAATGATGTATATCTTTACGCTTGCGCTCACTTAAACTAAGTTATGATCCATGAGTGGCATCTTACTGCTATCCTAGTAGTTTATCCATTATAAATATATAAAGTCATTAACATTACATGCAAAACCATATAGAAAAGTTAAAACAAGTTACCTGTGTAATATTCGACATGGATGGTGTAATTATCGACTCAGAGTTTCTGCATAAACAAGCCTATTACGAAACCTTTATTGCATTAGGTTTAGATGTGTCTGAGGAGCTTTACAAAACAATAACTGGCTCTTCTACTGTGAATGTCTTTCAGAAATTGATTGCGCATTTTAATTTAGATGAAGACCCTAGTGAGTTAGTCTTACAAAAGCGAAAACGATACGTGGATTACTTTGTAAATGATCCAACGCTGCAGTTAGTAAATGGAGTAGAAAATATTATCAAGTATTTTTACAATAAAGGTATATCCTTAGTCCTGGCCTCTTCTGCTTCGATGCCTAATATCGATCGAGTATTCAAGCGATTTGATCTAAATAAATACTTCACCGCTAAAATTAGTGGAGCTGACCTAAGTGAATCAAAACCACATCCAGAGATTTTTGAAAAAGCCGCTACTTTAGGAAAAACAGCTAGAGAAAACTGCATAATCATCGAAGATTCCGATAATGGTATAACTGCGGCTAACAAGGCTGGAATTTTCGTTTTCGGGTACAAAAATCCGATGTCTGCAGATCAAACATTAAAAAATGCAAATGCTATAATCAGTGACTTTACTAAGCTGAAAGAATATATCTGATATATATCCATAAGTGAAAATCTATACTCATAACTATATCAGTTATGTTTTTACCAGATAGTATTTTACTTCATGCCTTGTCAAGCGTTTGTAAACACCTGCAAATAATCAAAATATAACCGCTCTATTATAAGAAAATAAGCACCTCACTTTCTATTTAATGTCAATTTGGCACAAATTATTGTATTTAGGTGTCATATTGGCATACTATTTTAAATAACCTTGCAATTTTGTCTTCTTTTTTGGCTTGGTACATTCATTGATCTACACAGATCGTATTAAATATTCAAAAAATAAAAACAAATATCATGCATACCAAATACGCACCAACCAACGGAAGAGCTAAACGAGGAGCTCACAGAAATAACGGATCTCTATTTTTTCCTGCCTTTGGAAATATTGTAAATGAGATAATGAAAAGTCCCCTTAAAGAGGTTATTAACGAAGAAGTGGTCAAGCACAATGTTCCGGCTGCTAATGTCCAAGATAAGAAGGATGTTTATATAATAGACTTAGCCGTTCCTGGATATGAAAAGAAAGAAATAGAAATAACTGTAGAGAAAAATGTACTTACTATTTCTGGACATAAAGAAGAAGTAGAAGGAATAAATTTCCGAAAAAGAGAATTTAACTACACCCAATTTAAGCGTTCCTTTAAACTTACCGAAAAGGCAAATCTAGAGGCTATCACAGCAAATTTTCATGCTGGTATACTTAGTATATCCATCGCTAAGAAAGAAGAGGAACCAGCCAGAAAAATATCTATAACATAATTTTACATAATCATAAAATAAAGAAAAATGAGAACTAGAATAAATCCAGTATCACCAGCAAGAAGTGTTAACAATATTGTCGACACATTCTTTAACAGAAGTATCGCTGATATCATAGGAACAGATTTCACACATAACTCCCCTTCTGTAAATATTATAGAGGAGAATGATGCATATATCATAGAGCTTGCTGCTCCGGGATATGAGAAAAAAGATTTTGACATAACAGTAGAAAAAGATCAACTGATTATTTCTAATAGTGAGTCTGAAGCTAGCGAAGAGAACAATGATGAAGATGTTATAAAAGCAGAGGAAAAGATTCATTACACTAGAAGAGAGTTCAATTACCGTGCATTCAAGAGAAGTTTTCATCTTCCAAAAACGATAGATAAAACATCTATAAATGCGAAGTATAATAATGGTATTCTTGCTGTCAAACTTTCTAAGATAGAAGCAGCTAAAGACCCAGGAAAAATAGAGATTGAGATAAAGTAATGTTCATTATGTCATAATGGATAAGTAGGCTGTCAGCATTTTGCTGATAGCCTTTTTTTATTTGATCTGTAAGTAATTTTAAAGAAATTATATATTAAGTTTTGCTATCTATTTCCTACCTTGATGCTTTATAACCAATCGAGACTTAAGATGAAAGACTATTTAAAGAGGCTTTTGCTGTTATCAGCGATAGTATTTCCTGCAACTTTCCTTTCTGCACAAGAGATATGTGATAATGGCATCGACGATGACGGCGATGGATTGGTAGATCTAAATGATGATGATTGTAGCTGTGAAACCTTCATGCCTAGCTCACTCATCCCTAATCCATCTTTTGAGGAAATGAGTTGTTGTCCTACGAATGAAGCTGAGCTAACATGCGCAGACGATTGGATTCAAGCATCCACTCCTACTACAGATTATATGCATACTTGCGGTATCACGGCTCATCCTTTCCTTGGGTTCCAAGCACCTCTACCCTTTCCGGATGGAGAAGGAGCTATAGGTTTCAGAGATGGTAAGCCTGGCTCAGAAAATTTTAAAGAATATACAGGAGCCTGCCTGACATCGACTATGGAGGTAGGTGCAGACTATAGATTAGATTTCTTTGTCGGTTTCCATGATGCACCAGGATCTGGAACACTTAATATGGCAATTTTCGCAAGCACAGATTGTACAGATTTGCCATTTGGAGGAGGAGATCAGAATTTTGGTTGCCCTACGAATGGACCTGGCTGGGTGCAACTTGGGGAGATGACATTTTCAGGAAACAATGAATGGGTAAATGCCGTATTCGAATTTACAGCTGATCAAGCTTACCAAACTATAGTTCTAGGACCAACGTGTGATGTTAATCCTGACTTTTTACTTGATCCATATTTCTTCTTTGACAGATTAGTTCTTGCGGAGACCTCAGAATTTGGTATCCCGATTGCAGATATTTCTGGTAATATATGTCAAGATAATCTTACCCTAACGACTTCTGATAAGATGGCAGGAAATTACCAATGGTACAAAGATGGTATTGCTATAGTGGGAGAAACTAACCAGTCCATCACCATTCTTAACGGACCTGATGTAGAAGGAGATTATAATGTAATAATAATGACAGATGAGGGCTGCTTTACAGGAGATAATTATACGCTAGTTGTTCCTAGCTATTCTAGCATGTTAGAAACGACCATATGTGATGGAGAAATAATAACAATCGGCGATGAAGAAATTTCTGAATCAGGGGTGTACGAAGTATTATTAGAAGCTGTAGATGGATGTGATTCTATTGTAAATGTGATTGTAGAACTAGAAAATAATATCGAGCTAGTCATAGAAGAAAACATCTGTGCGGGAAGCTCGATAACAATTAATGGTGTTGTATATGACAGCGCAGGGACATATGATCAGAATCTAGAATCTGACGAAACCTGCGATACCTTATTAATAATTACCATAGAAGAATTAGAAGTATCTATAACTAATCTTAGCGCAAGCTTATGTGAGGGAGAGACCTTAGAATTCGAAGGTATGACCATATCAGATCCAGGAGAATACGAAGCTACACTTACCTCATCTGCCGATTGTGATAGTATAATTATCCTACAAGTACAGGGTGCGGACACAAGTACTGGTGTGATATCAGAGTCTATCTGCCAAGGCAACATAATAGAGATAAACGGTGAGACCTTTAGCGAGAGCGGTCAGTTTACGCAGTTATTTGTCGGGTCTAATGGTTGTGATAGTATATTAACAATAAATATTAATTTACTAGAAAATGCCAGCTCTACTATACAAGAGATCATATGTCCTGGAGATTCTATAATTTATAATGGGATAAGTTATTTCGATGTAGGAACGTTTACACAATCTCTTACCGCAACGAATGGATGCGATAGTACATTAAGCATAATCATAGAAGAAGAATCCAGTTGTAATTTTTGTGAAGATTTTAGAAACGAAGAATTAAAGCTAGGCATCACTTTTTATAAACTCGATGAAAACATTTTTGAAGTTGCCGTTCAAAACGAAAATAACATTACGAGTAGTTTCACTATCTCAGCGACAGCCATAGATCAATTTATAGGTCTGATGGCAAATGAAAAATCAAGTAGTGCTTTAGATGGGACAATGGCTAAAATCACTCAGACGACTACTCCTCAAAAAACAGTAGTTGCCGCATTAGAAAATGTTACGCTGAACAAGATTTCAGGTAAGACCTATTTCGAAAAAGATATGATAGAAACTTTGGAAAATTTAAGGATAGGAACTAAGTATACTTTTAATTATACAGTAAGATAGGCTGTTGTTAATATAAGTCCTAAATCAACTGAATTCTGGATTTATATTATTCTATTATGCTGGGTAAACTATTTCTAGATGAGATATTTTGGATATTTGTCAATGGTGCTGCTATTCTTCCTTGTAGCCTGTGATGAATCTAAGGACTACTATCCTGAAAAAAGTGCTGATCTAAGTGAAACTAAATACAAAAGATTCAAGTTAAAACTAGATACTGCTTACAGCAATAATGATTACTTCGAAGTAGGTATACAACTAGCTAATCTGAAAGCATCTTCACAAAAGGTATATCAGAGTCTCAACAAAGGCATAGAGCTTAACTCTAGTAAGTGCGTCAGGATATATGACTGGTATTCCATCTATGATAATTTTAAAAATAATCTAGTACGCTTAGATACCAATGCATTCAAAAAATCGTATCAACTATGTCTGGAACTACGAGGTCCGAAATCTTACTTAGATTACGAAGAGAATAAGATAAAAGATCACCAAGAGAAACTAGCTAAAAGAGAAATCTTAGATTCTACACTTTTTGATTTAACGCTTATCAAGGAATTAGAGAAGATTTATTACGATGATCAAAACTTAAGATCAAAATATGATTTTGATGACTTACCAGAAAGCAAATCAAAAGAATTATGGAGACAAGTGAAAATACTAGATTCTATAAATCTCATCAAGATCGAAAAATTACTTTCTGAAAAGGGGTATCCTACAAAAGAAAAAGTAGGCTATGACAAGCTCATTGTTCCATGGCTTGTTTTGCATCACCAATCTGACCTCTCGGTAAGAAATAAATACCAGAAGTTAGTAGAAGAGAATTGTGGAAAAGGCCTTATCAAAACCTATAAATGGAGAAGCGAAAATATAAGAGCTGAAAATAAAACTCACTAACTTATAAAACGAGACTCCTCAAAAGCTTAAATTAAACTTCGTGTAATACCATTTGTATTTTTAGATGACGGAAAAGGATTTAGAATTGTTCAAAATGGATCAAGGCAAAAAACGTAGGCGAACCCATAGGTTCGGCGAGGCTTTTTAACGAAGGAACATGAAGAACAAAGTAAATAATTACCGTCATTCTAAATTAGAATTGGTATAACTACTCATGTGAATTCATGAAAGACTCCCACGCACTTATCCTTTGTAGGTTAAAAAAAACTAGCCCTGTGTAGAATCTAGATAAATACCACTCATTCATGGTGTTCCCCTAAGTAGTAAGGATTTTTTAAAAAATACCTCTATAGAGTATATATGATATTACGCCCTAGCCTTTTTAGCATCTATAAAACTCTTGATAAAAAAGATAAGAGCTATAATACTAGTAACTAACATAAGACCTACCCTGATCATACCTAGGGTATCTCCGTCTCCTAGTGCACTAGAGAATGGCTTAGCCAATCCAGGAATTATTAGCAAGGTAAGCAGTACAGCTATATGTGCTATTACTTTATTTTCTCTCTTTACTCCTCTGTTAAGCCCTAGTAATAAGATTCCGAAAAATACCGGGATCAGTGCAGTAGGTGCGCTCGTTACAAAATAACCCCAGGCGCCCATTGCTACAAGAACAATTGCATTGATAAGACTTGTCGTGTGTGCTTTCATAGTTCGTTTATTTTTTTGTTTATATATATTGTTTATTACTGTCCACCTTCTTCTTCTATTTCTCCTATTTCTCCTTCTTCAGATTCCTCTTCCATTTCTTCTTCTTGGAAATCTTCGTCGAATTCCTCTTCGTCAAACTCATCTTCTCTCATCTTAGCTTCCATCAGCTGGTTTTGTTCGTCTTCCGGTCTCACCTGTTTGTACCGCTCACAATCTATGATATCAAAAAACGATGGCGGTGGATAATCAAATTTCTTTTCATAATTATAATCACATTCTGGGTCACCTTCTATTTTTCTTATAAACTTTTCGAATATAGGCTTAGCCATTACAAAGCCCTGACCATCATTAAGGGTTAAGAATCTGATCCACCTGTCTTCGCCTCCTACCCATGTTCCTACTACAAGATCTGGTGTTACGCCCATGAACCATCCATCTGCATAATCGTTAGTCGTTCCTGTTTTTCCACCGACCTCACTTTTCAGTTTCATGCCGTAACTACCTCCTACATTATTTCTGAGCATATCTAGAATCACATGATTATACACAGGATTGATCGCCTGTCTTTTTTCTGGAATTCCAGAGTAGATTATCTTGCCATACTTATCTTCTATCCTAGAAATAAATATAGGTTCTACAAATGTACCATTATTAGCAAAGGTTGTATAAGCACCTGCCATCTCATGAAGGGTAAGATCTAATGCACCTAGACATATAGCTGGTACGCTCGGTACAATAGAAGTACCACCTGGCATTTTTTTATTTTTGTCAATTCCTACATTTGATAACAGTTCTCTTACTACTTCTACATTACCCATCTCTTTGATAAGTCTTACGGTGATAGAGTTTTTAGAGTATAATAATCCTTGATATAAATTGTACATATTACCCGTAAACTCTTCATTCGCATTAGAGGGAGACCACTGCTCTTCTACATAGAAATTAGCATCCCCGGGAGCGATGCTATATTGTATATCTTCGAACTCTTGACATGGGCTAATACCCTGTAAAGCAATTGCTGTAGTATACACAAAGGGCTTTATGGTAGATCCTACCTGCCTTCTACTATTGACATGATCATATTTAAAATACTTAAAATCTGTTCCTCCTACCCAGGCCTTAATATGTCCTGTAGAAGGATGCACTGCCAGCATACCCGCCTGCAATACCTGATTATGATAACGTACAGAATCTCTAGGACTCATCTCTACTTCTTTCTCTCCTAACTCATTATAGTCGAAGATCATCATCGGGATTTTCTTCTTAAATACATCCTTATATTCACTTTCTAATGCTTCAAAATTTTGAACCAGCTTTGTCCAGTCTTGCGAACCTAATACCTTATTGTAGGTCCCAGATTCTGCATCAGACCAGCCTTTATTCTTAGCTGTACTAGCAAGAGACTTTTTACCTTTATCTACTTTTATGAGCGCCTTAATAACATTCTCGCTTAAGGATATCTCTCCATAGTTACTATTCAGACTAGATTTTATCTGTCCTAGATACTTATTATGTAAATTTAGATAACGTTCGGACTCCTTCATCTTACGCTCTAGTACATTTGCCCTGATGATGAGCTGAATACTATCCGCCTCATAGGTCCATGGATTTCTACCTTTCCACACTTTCCAGTATCTGTCTTGGTTCCACTTCATATGTTCCCATACTGCTTGCTCGGCATGTTTCTGGTAGCTCAGATCTATGGTTGTGTATACTTTCAGTCCATCCGTATAGATATTATATGCGCTGCCATCTGATTTTCGCAATTCCTCCTTATCCATAATTCTACGCATCCACTTCGTCAGTTCTGCCCTGAAGTGAGGTGCAGGTCCCTCACTATGCACAGATCTGTTAAATCCGCTCATATCTAGATCTTTTTCTATAAGGGTATCGTAGCTGGTCTGATCTAGGACATCGTACTTAAGCATCTGAGTAAGCACCGTATTTCTTCTTTTCTTAGATTTTTCAGGAAATCGCTTTGGGTTATACAAACTAGGATTTTTGAGCATCCCTATCAGAACTGCAATTTCCTGATCCTGCAGGGAATCTTGCGTTTTGCCAAAATACGTTTGTGCTGCAGCCTGTATTCCATGAGCACCGTTGATAAACTCAAACTTGTTCAGATACATCACAAGAATTTCTTCTTTAGTATAACTACGTTCTAGTTTAACTGCCGTTATCCACTCCTTTAATTTGACATTTACAAGCTTAAAAAACTTACCGAGCTTACTACCCTTTAGATTAGGTCTTCGATACAGGAGTTTTGACAACTGTTGTGTGATCGTACTTCCCCCACCAGAATCTTCATCACTCAGCAAAAGGGTCTTGAACGCTACTCTGAATAATGCACGAACATCTATACCTGGATGCTCATAGAATCGACTATCTTCTGTAGATAACAAGGCCTGCTCTATCCTCGGTGACAACTGATCATAAGTTATCTGCTCCCTATTCTCTATATAATACTTACCAAAGGGTATATCCTTACAGTCATAGACTACTGTCGCAAGATCATATTCTGGATTTTCTAAATCTTCAAAAGATGGAAGATCACCATTAGACAGGTTATAGAACTTAATGATAGTTGCTAGAACACCTATCACGACGATAGCCCAAAATGACCATACAAGCCATCGCAACCACTTTCTTTTTTTTAGTTCTGTTGTAGAATTGTCTTCCATTCCCATATAGCATTTAGAGGCGTTGCAAATGTAAGGCAAAAATTATGCTTTTGGTGTCAATTGAGCTTATAATTGACGCTTAGTCCTCCACCTACAATCTAAAATAATAAACACTTAAAACTAGATTAGATAGCGATAAAAAGAAAAATATAGTCCGATCATTAATAATCTAAGACAATAATTATCAATTATATACATATTATATATATATTTAATATAAATCGTTACTTTTGTAGGATAAGGATGAATAAAAAAACTACAATATCATTTCTGGGGACAGAAAAAGTATGGTACATGCGTCGTCATAACCACCTAATTGCTATTGTTTTCTTCGGATTTCTATTATATGCTAACACGCTAGGACATGATTATGTACAAGATGATGCGATTGTTATCTATAAAAATCAGTTTACTACACAAGGAATAGCTGGTATACCTGGCATTTTACAAAAAGATACTTTTTTTGGATTTTTCCAGGAAGAAGGTAAGTCTAAGCTTGTATCTGGTGGCAGATACCGACCGCTAAGCCTAGTTATGTTTGCCGTAGGATGGGAGATATTTGGTCATGCCCCTCTTATCGGACATCTTGTGAATATCTTGTTATATTGTCTTACGGGCATTATGATCTATCTACTCTTTTGTGCCCTGGCTCGCAATAAGAAGACTAGTTCCATACCCACACTCTTTGCACTTATATTGAGTTTGCTCTATCTAGCACATCCATTGCATACGGAAGTCATTGCTAATATCAAGGGACGTGATGAAATACTTTCTATGCTAGGTTCTATTTCTGCATTATATTTTCTTATCCGATATACAGAATCTAGTCAGAAAAAACACTTAATATTATCTATTACCTTGTTTTTTTTAGGGCTTATGTCAAAAGAAAATGCCATCTGCTTCCTTGCTGTCTTTCCTCTCGTGTTATATTTCTTTAACTATAGAAATCTAAGTTCTGCGGCTAAACTGTCACTCCCTTATCTGGGCGTTGCGATTTTATTTTTAGCTATAAGAACCTCTGTCCTAGGATTAGATTTTGGTGCTGCCCCACGAGAGCTTATGAACAATCCGTTTATCAAAATAGAAAATGGATTCTATACAGATTTCTCTTTCTCAGAAAAAGCTGGAACGATTCTCTACACCTTAGGGAAATATATTTCATTACTTGTTTTTCCCCATCCATTGACAAATGATTATTACCCTCGACATGTAGACATAACAGCATTGACAAACTGGAAATCCATTCTTAGCTTCTTATTATACGCCATTGCCTCTATCTATGCGATTATAAAATATAAGTCAAGAAATATTATAGGATTTAGCATACTCTATTTTCTTATCACCGTAAGTATTGTCTCTAATATTATTTTTCCAATAGGAACTAATATGAGTGAACGGTTTATGTATATGCCTTCATTAGCCTTTAGTCTGCTTACAGCAGTGCTAATTACTTACGTAATGAAAAAAAATAAAGGCTTAGGCATCGCCTTTGCAGCCATACTTCTCCTAGGATATAGTTACAAAACGATAACGAGAAATAACGCTTGGAAAAACGACTACACCCTTTTTACAACAGATGTAAAAACCTCCTCCCAGAGTGCTAAAGCTCTCAATGCCGCAGGTGGCGCCATACAGACCAAGGTAGCCAATATGCCCGATGGTAAAGAAAAGACCGATATGATCCGCCAAGGTATATCTTACTTGGAGCAGGCTACAAAAATACACCCTAATTATATCAACGCCTATCTACTTCAGGGGAACTCTTACTATTACGCTAAGGATTTTGACAAAGCCATAAAGGCTTACGAAAATGCCCTGAGTATAAATTCTGGATATCAAGATGCTAGGAACAACCTGATGGTCGCACTAAGAGATGGTGCTAGAAAATATGGAGAAAAAATGAAAGATCTCGACACGGCAGAATCTATGTTACTGAGGGCTTACCAGATAAGTCCATCCGATCCTGAGACGCTTAGATTACTAGGTATAACATATGGTGTTGCAGGTCAGCACCAGAAAGCTATAACCTACTTCGAAAAGTTAGTCACTATACAACCTAGTAATGCTTACGCCCTAGCAGGGCTATCTACCGCATATCGCGCTATAGGCAATATAGCAGCGAGTAATTCCGCTTACACCAGAGCTTATAATATAGATCCCAAATCCGTAGAGCATCTAAGTCCAAAATAGCCATGCGAAAAGTTAAATTCATTATAAGAGCTCAAAAAGAATGGACATATTACCAAATATTATCTAATTTATATACTAGTAATAGTGTAGGAAAAAATATACAATGAGAAATTTTCTGGTTTTGGCATGCGCGCTTGTATGCCTAGTATCGTCCGCTCCTCCAGTTTCTGACGTAGATCTATGGGTCAACAAGACCTTTGTGGAAATGACAGATGACGAAAAGATAGGACAACTGTTTATGATCAGAGCGCATTCTGACAAAGACCAAAAACATATAAAAAAAATAAAGGATCAGATAAAAAAATATCATGTCGGTGGTTTATGTTTCTTCCAAGGAACACCTCAGAAACAATCTAAGCTTGTCAATGAATACCAAGCAATGGCCGACGTTCCCCTACTCATATCCATGGATGCAGAATGGGGATTAGGTATGCGTATGAAAGCAAGCACAATAAGCTACCCAAGACAGCTCATGCTAGGTGCTATCCAAGATAATGATCTGATCTATGACATGGGAATAGAAATCGCAGCTCAGCTAAATGCCGTAGGGGTCAATGTAAGCTTTTCTCCTGTAGTGGATGTCAATAATAATCCAAATAATCCTGTAATCAACGATAGATCATTCGGAGAAGATAAGTATAATGTTGCAGCAAAAGGTGTAGCATATATGAAAGGACTTCAGGCTGGAAATGTGATGGCTTGTGCTAAGCATTTTCCTGGACACGGCGATACAGATGTAGACTCGCATGCTGACCTACCTATTATAAATCATGACAGGCAGCGTCTAGATGAGATAGAATTATTTCCCTTTAAGGCACTTATAAATCACGGTGTCCAGAGTATGATGATAGCACACCTAAGTGTTCCATCGTTCGACAATAGAAAAAATATGCCTACCACCCTTTCTGACAAAACCGTAACAGGAGTGCTGAAGAACTACCTAGGTTTTCAGGGACTGATCTACACCGATGCACTAGAGATGAAAGGTGTCTCTAAACATTTCAAACCAGGCTTCATGGAGGTAGAAGCGCTCAAGGCGGGTAACGATATACTCCTCCTCCCTATAGATATCGGAGCAGCTGTAAAACAAATCAAAATAGCTCTAGAGACTGGAGAACTTAAGTGGGAGGATATTAACCATAAGGTACTCAAAATCCTTGCTGCTAAATACCAACTGGGGCTCACCGTTCATCCTAAAAAAATAAATCTCAATACTGTCCAAGACAAGGTCAACCAGAACAAATCTCTTGCCCTAAAATCTAGACTTATAGAAAATGCTATCACCCTCACTAAGGACGAAAACAATATACTACCGATAAGAAACCTAGAAGGAAAATATGCTAGCCTAAGCATAGGTGCTAATGGGTATTCAGAATTCCAGAAGACCTTAGAAAAATATACACAGGTCGATAAGTTTTTCATGCCCAAAGCATATTCTGCCCTCCAAAAAACTAAGATATTACAGGCACTAAGTAAGTACGAAACGATATTTGTGAGCATCCATGATATGAGTAAATACTCTAGTAAATCTTTTGGTGTTCCTAACGCTGTTCTCGACCTTATCTACGACCTTGATATAAAGCACAAGGTTGTACTCACATTATTTGGTAGTCCTTATGCACTCAAGTATTTCAGTCCTATACCTACAGTTGTCATGGCCTATGATGAAGATCCTATGACACAGAGTATAACCGCTCAGGCCATCTTCGGAGCCCTCTCTATGAAGGGCAAACTTCCGGTCACAGCCAGTCCGGATTTCAGGGCAGGTCAGGGATTAGAAACACCAGACTTACTACGCCTAGGTTATGCGATTCCAGAAAGAGTGGGCCTAGATTCTCGTAAGCTGATGAAGATCGATACCATAGCGGAAGAGATGATACGGACCAAAGCCGCTCCAGGTTGCCAGGTTCTCGTTGCTAAGGATGGGAAGGTCGTACTCCACAAATCTTACGGACACTACACCTACGACAAAAAAAGAAATACAACCCTAGATGATATCTACGATGTCGCTTCTGTTACCAAAGTGATGGCATCCACTGTGTCTATGATGCGGCTCATGGATAATGGTTTAGTACGACCTAATAGTAAGGTGCGAGAATACCTTGCTGAGTCCGATACTACGAACAAAGGAAATCTAGTTCTAGAAGATATTCTTGCTCATCAGTCTGGTCTCAACGGATGGATACCTTTTTACAAATCTACTGTTTCCACTAAGAAAAAAACTACACCTTTAGAAAAATATTACAGAACTACCCCTAGTGATAGTTTTAACATTCCGGTAGCAAATAATCTCTACATGCTGAACGAATTCCAAGACTCTATCTATGCACAGATTTACAGTAATAGTATCAAAGTAGGGAGAGGTTATAAATACAGCGATCTCGGTTTCTATCTCATGCGCAAGATTGTAGAACGCACAAGTAGTCAGACCTTAGATCAGTATGCCGATCAGTCATTCTATAAACCTCTAGGGCTCAGAAAAACATTATTTAATCCATTACGTGTATATAGTAAAGACCAGATCGCTCCATCAGAAAATGACAAATATTTCAGAAATCAGATTGTACAAGGACACGTTCATGACATGGGCGCTGCTATGCTGGGAGGTGTCAGTGGCCATGCAGGATTATTCTCCACAACAGCAGATCTAGCCATCATGGCACAGATGTTACTGAACGGTGGGAGTTATGGCGGACAACAATATATCCAGCCAGAAACCGTGAAGCGATTCAGCTCCAGATATAGTAATTCACTAAGAAGAGGTCTTGGGTTTGATATGAAGCAGTTAGACGGAAAGAAGAAAATGAATATGTCAGAAAAAGCAAGCGAGAGCACTTTTGGACATCTAGGATTTACAGGAACCTGTGTGTGGATGGACCCAGAAAACAATATCGTTTATGTCCTCCTATCTAACAGAACTTATCCGAGCATGAGTAACAACAAGTTCGGTAAAAAAGAGTTTCGTCCACGAATCCAGACCGCTATTTATGACGCTATGATCCATGAAAAAAACTTAGCATCACTACCTTAGATTTCGCAGCTATTACCTATTATATTTTGGGTGTGACCCTTTGCTATATCACAAAGTCTACGCACGGGTCGTTCCCTTCCTGACTCGTTACTCACTCGGTCTCTAGCTCTACGCATAAGCTCTTCACAGACGACTCTCTACGATCGTCCCCTCCAGGCAACTCACACAAGGCAATACACATGGCCAGGCATAGGTGTTTTTAACGAAGGAACATGAAGAACAAAATAAATAATTACCGTCATTCTAAAACAGAATTGGTATAAGTGGTCACATGAAAAATAGCATTTTCAAAAGTGAGTGTTTTATGAATTCACCTGAGTAGTTACAAGTTTTTTAATACAATTCTCCTAGTAATCTGTTGTCCTCAGGTGGAACAAAATAATGATAAGATATATCATTAGGCATTATTATCCTTTCTCTTGCTATTTCTTATCCCAATTCCTACGTAGACGATGTGAATGAAACCTAAAAGGATACCTAAATATTTTAATATATCACTTCTGTCGATTAGTACATAAAAGGCATTGATGAATATAAAATAAAGGCCTACAAATCCAAGATATAAAGTTAGTTTCTTGTTCGTCATAATATCTCGTTCGAACAATTTTTCTATGCTTAATTTATACTGCGGTTATGCTTCTTAATTACTAAAATATATTATTGTTTCTGAGTCTATATTATTTGAACCGTTTACTTCCCCACCACTATTTTCTAAAATCGTCCCAGTGAATGAAATATTTCCTGATGTATTCTGTGGATCATACATAGCGGAAAATCCAAAATTTGAGTTGCCTCCAGCCATAATAGAAACGTCTGAAGTCCAAATATGAAAATTAGCGTTCGATCCATTATAAGTCCAATTAAAATTATTGACAGGAAAGGGACCTACTGAAGTGGCCGCTGGGTTCCAATCAATTTCCATTCTTTCATCCCTAGGAAACACAAGAGTTATTTCTTCTGTAGTACCGATATTTTCTAGCTCCTGAATCTGAAAAGCAAAAAACATATCTGTTACTCCATTAGCAATAGAAGGAGCTATCGACATGGATGGAGAAATATCAGTAAATATATCAGATTCCGTGTATCGTATTTTTACTAACCCTGTCCCATTCTGAGAAATATATACATAACCATCATTTGAGACATCTATCCCACTGGGTTGAACTGCTATATTTCGATATTCATTTGTAGTGACATCGTTAAAAGAAAGGTCCGTAGTAGGATTCTCCATAACAAAAAGTGCAGCATCTATGTAGTTTGCAGAATTCTGCTGCTGCGTCAACCATAATCTACCATCGAGACCAAAAACTATAGGACCAGGACGTTGGATAGAAAAATTATCTGAGTGATAACTTATATCACTTATTCCATCAGTACCCGGTACCCCGAATACTCCTGTATCTGCACCAGTCATTCTATAAACCCTAAAGCCCGTACCTATAGGAGAACCGGCTTTCCCTTGAATAGAAAGATATAGAGTCGACGGATCATTATCATCTGCAGTTATATATCCTGTATTAAAAAAATTATTATTATTAAAACTCATGCTCTGCCAAATATTAGACCAATTTATGCCTCCATCGATAGAACGATATAAGCCTTTCGATAAGTCTAATAAATACACAACTCCAGAATTCCCGTTATCAGGCCACACGAAGTTACTCCGATCTGTAGAACCAATGCTTATGCCATTACTTTGTAACCAAGTTCCATTGTGATATCTAAAAACACCCTCTCCTTCGACTGCCGCTAGAATTGTTTGAGAAGTGGCTGCATTTCCGTCATGATACCCATACGTTACAGCCCTTACTCTTCCATTAGACGAGGAAGTTTCTGCGGCTAGACCAGTGTTTGTCCAGCCAGAGTCAGAAGGGTTACCAATAGTGGTAGCAGACTTTATAAATACTTCACCACCCCCAGGATTATTGGTATCTCTATCACCAACACCTATAATAAGTTCGTCAGCGGTAACATCAAAAATCACATCATAGCCCCTTGACTCGGCACCATTAGGCTTATCTCGAGAAATGTCGGAATTGTCAAATCTATTACTAGTCTCGAGTAATACATAATCAGTATTTGCTATCACCACTTGACTTGGGTTGTTAGGATTTACTGCGACTCCATTATTTGCGGTTGCCTGCATATTATATACCGCCGGTTTCCAGAAATCACCACCACCATCAGACTTCCATATACCCCCTCTTCCAGAAACATATATTATATCATCAGAAACAACATTAGGGAATGCCCCGCGAGCTACATCGATAGAACTTACAACACTGTTTCTACGCCCTAAGCCACCCTGAGGAAATCCATCTGTTCTATACCACCAGTTATATGACTGACCATACACTTGATCTTCGACATTAGCGTCAGCATCTACTAGTGGCGTCCAGGTATTTCCGTTATTTACACTTCTCCATATATTAGAATAATTTGTACCTAGTGCGTTACCGCCTAGATTATTGGTACCTGCATATATTACGTCATTATTTCCTTTTAAATAACCTGTAACTGCGGTCCATTGTCGAAGGGAATCCCCTACTGAAAGACCTGTATTTTTTAAGCTCCATGAAGTTCCATTATACTTCACTATTCCACCATCCCCTATTGCTGCATATACTCTACCACTACTTATAACTGTAATACCTTCCGGTTTTGGAGTTGGATATACTAAGGTTGATATCGGAGTCGATATGTCTGCATAGTCGATTTCGTATATCCCATTTTGTGTACTGTCTGCAAAATATATAGCGGCATATACGGTATGCGGAATAGCCGTATTATATGCGACCGACCTTACAAAGCCTGAGGTATTAACAGCAGCAGCCTCTATCTCTCCTCCTTCTACAAAAAATCTTACGCCATCTTTATAGGTTCCAGTGATTACAATATCATCCGTAAAGCTTGTAGCACTTGCACCTACGTCTACAATAATTAAATCTCCATTAGACCTAGGGTGTCCATTCGGTAATGGATCTGCGTTAGCAGCATGGTTGCCAGCAAATTGTGCACTATCTCCTTCCCCAGTTAATTCCCAAGTTTCTCCACCATCAGTAGATCTAAATAGACCGCCAGATCCTCCTTTATCCCCAGTTCCCGCATAGAGTATCTGATCATTATCGGGCGTTATTACTAAAGTGGCCACCTTAGGGCTTTTAAGTCCTTCGTTGATATTATTAAACAGAAGACCACCATTTATGGATTTGAAAATACCTGAAACATCAGCCGAGGAATATACTGTCAATCCATCATCAGAGATAGTCACATCACCTTGAAAACCACCTCCGCTTACATTATTATTTTCTACTATAATAGAATTTATTGTACTTGCAGAACCAGGGCCTTGAGCGCATAGCTTGTATGTAGATGAAAAGATAATAAGCAACAAAATAATTAGTCTTACCATACTATGAAATTAGTCAAAATACTGGAATATATTTGTTGATTCGGAAATGTAAAAATAGTGATTTGTAGGTAAAAATTTATTTGGGGAAATACTCCTGATCTTTTCTATCTGAACAAACTTAATAATCGCTCAAAAAAACAAATCATAGATAATATATACCTCAGTTTATTTTATACATTTTTATCTTAATTCCAAATACTATATAGTCCCCAATAACTAAAACTTATAATGAGCAATACATATACCAGCATATTAAAAAGTAAAACAACTTTAATCCAAGGTTTTGCGTCGCTTAGTTTAATTATTCTTATTGTAAATAAAACAAAAGGAATAAATATGAAAAGCAGCAAAAACGGAATATATGATGAGGCACTAATTAAGTCTGAACTGTAATGTGTAAATGGTGCATCAAAATAATAGATATACTTATTAGTTATTAAAACAGCTAGATATGCTGCTAGTAATAAATTAACTACTGAAGGAATAATTAGAAATTTAAATGAAATATTATTACGCTTGTCAATGAATAAATAAATACCTAACAGAAAGGACAATAAGGTTAATATTCCACCTAAGATAAGAAGTGAAATTTTCAGTTTAGGTGTATTAAATGGTGTTATATAATTTTTGAGTCTTTCAAATTCCTTGTTTTCTGGAAATTGCTCTGGTATACTAAGGATGTGATCTCCTTTTGCTAATTCTTCTTGCAGTTTAAACTGGACAGTTGTATCATAGGAGTGATAAAAGTATAGGTTTACTGATTTGTCTTTTGTATCATATATAGAACTAAGTAATGTGCCGTCTCCGTTTCTATTTCTACAAACAGACATCGTATCAGAAAGTGCTGAACAATAGGGTAAGGTAGTTTCTACACTATGGGCAATTAAAAAATCTTCTCCATTTCTGTATCGGTTTAAGCTTCTTTTGGTTTCATTATCTGTTATAGATGGACAAAAATTAGATAGTACATAAGTAGGGTCATTACCTACGATTAAGTTATACGGCTCTACGATTAGATATTTTCCAGTAGTGTCAATGTAGAGAAACACAGCTTCCATGAATTTACTATGATCATATTTTTCAATGTATCGCTTTACCTCCTCTATCGTTGCACAGGTATGTAGAATGTCAGATAGGTATTCTACTTCATCCTTTATTTTAATTCTACTAGAAAATGGATTTTTTTTCCTAGGATAATAAGAGGCTAATCGAGTGAAAGTAAGTCCAGCTTCGTTTATACCCGAATTAAGGGCTGTCTTGTTATTAGATATTGCTCTGGCACCATTAAATGCAGCACCATATTCCTTTTGTCGCTTTGCATTCTCAAACCAAATTTTGGGAGTCGTGTACCAGGTATCATAGTTACATCCAACCATGGTTTTTCCATTGGCTGTAACTTTATACATACTGCATGCACATATCTTAGCTCCTGATGTAGCTAGAATAAGAATGAAAAATGTAATTAAAGAAACTTTAATATGCTTCATGGTGACAAAACGATATTAGGAATTTTAAATTGTTTGCAGAAACATGAGGCTTGTGGTCAGGACTATAGACAGCAGCTTATGTATATACCTCGTGTGAGTTACCCGGAAGGGGCGACTGAAAGGAGCAGTCTGTGACGAGCATTGAGCAGAGCTAGAGACCAAGCCGAACGGCGCGCCAGTAGGACAACGACCCTCCCATAACATACTCAGAAGACTATCTATAATTCCCGTATGGGAGGGGCACACCCTGATAAAAATCAATTGTAAACCCAAAGAAAAATTATTCTATAGGTTGCTACGATACAGAACTTATTATCTTCGTATCATGTCATTGTCATTTTCTATAGCATGGAGGTATCTATTCGGTAAAAAATCAACCAATGCTATCAATATTATTACGGGAATTTCTGTGTTCGGTATTACGCTGGGTACGGCGGCACTGATCCTGATCTTATCTGTATTTAATGGTTTTGAGTCTTTACTTTCTGGGATTTTTGATGCCTTTAATCCAGATCTGAAAGTTATTCCTATCCAAGGAAAAAGATTCCAACTGGATGATGAACAATTGCTACAAATCCAAGATATCGAAGGTATTGTACATTGCTCTAAAACAGTGGAGGAAATTGCACTTTTCGAATATAGAGACAAACAAGAAATCGGAATTATAAAGGGCGTAGACGCTAATTTCAAAGCAGTGACTGGAATAGACACGACCGTAATTTCTGGAAAATATAGCCTTAAAAACGGGCGTACGCTCAATGGTGTTTTCAGCCTAGATCTAGCGAGTAGATTATCCCTCAATGTAAATGATCGCCTATCCGATGTAAAAGTATACATGCCTCTGCAACGGAGTCTATTCCCTGGTTCTAAGGAATTCAAGATAAGAAGTATCTACCCTAGTGGCGTATACAATCTCAAAAATACAGATGGCTACCAATATGTTCTTGCCTCCTACAAACTGGTCAATCATCTATTACAGACTGAAAATTCTAATTCTTTTCTAGAGATCAAATTGCAGCCTACTGCCGATGAAACGCTGGTCAGAAATAAGCTGCTAGAAATACTCGGAAATAACTTCACGATCAAAAATAAATACGAGCAAGAGGAAACCTATCTGAAGATTATCAAAATAGAAAAGTGGGTAAGCTTTCTGATTGCCTCCCTTACGATATTGCTCATCGTTTTCAATCTTGTAGGTTCTCTGTGGATGATCGTTCTAGATAAGAAAAAAGATCTTTCTATACTGAAATCTATGGGCTACCATGCGCAGGATATCCGACGTATAATTCTGAACGAAGGTGTGCTCATCAGCGCGATAGGAATTGTACTCGGCATCATTTTAGCTCTAGTGATCTACTATGTGCAGACCAGTATAGGCATCGTCGCCGTACCAGATGGATTTACGATAGACGCTTACCCTGTAAAGCTAAAAATCCGAGACTTTATCATCGTATCTATTACTGTTCTACTCTTATCTTTTCTGGCTTCTCTGATCCCTGCTAGAAGAGCCTCTCAGATCAGTGCGTTTGTCCATAAAGAATAAGATGTACTCTATAGCTACTGCTGAGACGCTTATTTTTATGTCAATGTAGATTTTCTTCCTAAAGTGTAAATTTATCTAAGCCCCAAATTATTAGAAACTGTAGTCTGATACCATAAAAAACACCATCCTAATCATTATATTTGCGGCGATGGAAGAATGGGAGATAGATTTTCAGTGGCTTAAGGTCCGACATACGATCAAAGATATCTTTGGTGGAGATAGTCTGCCAGATCTTAGGGCTATCCTATTTTTAGTAGGTATACAAGAGTTAGGGGCCGTGCAAGAGACATTTTCTAAGGAGGAGAAGCAAGATCTGATGCATATAGCGGTCTGTAGTATTCTAGAAGGTGATGGATATTATAGATATGTAGGAAGAGACGAGGATGGCTGGCCGCACTATGAAGTGGAGATACCCTTCAAAACGAAAGGCACTAAGGCTCAGGAACTCATTCTAAAGAAAGGAATTATAGAATATTTTAAAATAAATCAAATCAAATCAGTATAACATATGAGATATCTACAACTAAGTCTACTCATCCTGACGCTTGCAATACTTAGTGCCTGTAATTCGGGTCCTACTTATGCCGTTATAGAAACAGAATTTGGTAATATGAAGGTAGAATTATATGATTCTACACCGATCCACAAAGAAAATTTTATAAAACTCGCTAAGGAAGGTTTCTATGATGATCTTCTATTCCATAGAGTCATCAAAGGATTCATGATACAAGGGGGCGATCCTAAGTCAAGGGGAGCTGAGCCTTCTGCTCGATTAGGAGGCGGCGGCCCGGGGTATACGATAGAAGCGGAGATAGGTTCGCCACACTTTAAGGGAACACTCGCCGCGGCGAGGACAGGTAATGCCGGTAATCCAGAGAAGCGTTCTTCTGGTTCTCAGTTCTATGTCGTGCAAGGAAGCCCACAATCTGAAGCACAGTTAGCCTCTACGGCAAAAAGAAAAGGTATAACTTATACAGATAGCCAAAGGAAAAAATATGCTGAGGTCGGTGGAAGACCAGATCTAGATATGGAGTACACTGTCTTCGGGGAAGTTGTAGAGGGAATGGATGTAATCGATAAGCTAGCAGCTGTAGAAACAGCTCCAGGAGATAGACCTCTAAAAGATGTAAAAATGAAAATCAGAATACTATAAACAATGAAATATTATCACTTATTACTGATGGGTTCTTTTTTGTTCTTAGCCTCATGTGCTAAGCCTATTGCAAAATTTACAGCAGACCAAAAGACAGAAAAGGTTCCTGGAAAAGTTATTTTTACTAATCTCTCCGAAAAAGCCGAAACATACCAGTGGGATTTTGGAGATGGCAATCTATCTACTGATCCTAATCCATCACATAAGTACTATCTATCAGGAAAATATAGTGTTAAACTTATAGCTGAAAAAGACGGTAAGAAAGATGAATATTTTGTAGATCTAATTTTTGATGCTCCAGAAAGATGCTTAGTAGAAATGAACACTAGTTATGGGCCCATGCTCATACACCTTTCTGATTCTACACCTAAGCATAGAGATAATTTTATAAAACTTGCAGAAGAAAATTTCTATGATGACCTACTATTTCATAGAGTAATCAGTGGCTTTATGATACAGGGCGGTGATCCTAATTCTAAAGGTGCGACTAAGAGTTCTAACCTAGGTTCTGGTGGACCAGGTTATACGATAGAAGCAGAGTTCGTTCCGGAATTATTACATTATAAAGGTGCGCTTGCGGCTGCAAGGCAAGGTGACAATGTCAATCCAGAAAAAAGATCTTCAGGTTCTCAGTTCTATATTGTCCATGGTAAGCCAGTGAATCCAGAAAGCCTGATATCTATTGGTAATAGAAATGGACTCGACTACACAACAGAACAAATAGAAAAGTATGTAGCTAATGGTGGCACGCCTTTTCTAGATAATGGTTACACCGTATTTGGTCAGGTTGTAAAAGGCATGGAAGTTATCGATAAGATAGCAGCAACGAAAAAGAACTCCAGCGATCGTCCACTAGAGGATATAAAAATTCTATCCGTTAAGGTTATAAAATAATTGCTGTAAGCACAATTCTGATAATAAGTTATAGAAAGTAATGAGAGAGATTCTAGGTATAGACGTAGGAGGCACAGGCACTAAAGCCGCTATAGTGAATGTAGAGACAGGCGAGTTACTCTCCGATAGGATAAAGATGAAAACACCCTCTTCAGGTAAGCCTGTAGAGATGTCAGAGGTGATAGAGGAGCTAGTAGATAAGCTAGACTGGAAGAACAAAGTTATAGGTCTAGGTTTTCCCGCTATCATAAGAAACGGAGTATGTTGCTCAGCTTCTAATATCTCTAAGAAATGGATGGGGTTAAATCTAGATAAACATTTCAGAAAATTATTATCTAAAAAACTTATTAGTATAAACGATGCTGATGCTGCAGGTCTTGCAGAATTCCATTACGGTATAGGCCAAGGAAAAGAAGGTACTGTGATACTACTTACCCTTGGGACAGGTATAGGTTCAGCTCTATTCAGAAATGGTGTATTAGTGCCTAACACAGAATTTGGTAATCTATATTTTAAAGGGAAAATTGCAGAAAAATATACCTCTAATAAAGTACGAGAATCTAATGATATGTCATGGGAAGTCTGGGGTAACCGCCTAAACGAATTCCTACAACATTTAGAATTTATTTTTTCTCCTGACCTCATTATTCTAGGGGGTGGCGTAAGTAAGCGTATAAATGATTATAAGTCGTACATCAAATTAGATACAAAGATAGAGGCTGCTAATCTTAGAAATAATGCAGGTATTGTCGGTGCTGCTAAGGCAGCCGATATATATTATTCTTAGTTATCTTGTCTCTTCACATTAGTCTGCATATTACTTATACAGAGTACGTATTACCTCATTCTGCTTGCAAGTTGATCTAGTTCTTTTATTTTCTCTTCCGCTTTCAGCATAGAAGAATCTATTTTGAATGCACGCTTGTAATCATCTAAGGCTGCAGAAATATTACCCATAGTCTCATAGGTAATTCCTCTATCATAGTAATTTAAAGCCATATTCTGCCCTAGTTCGATAGCTCTAGAATAATCCAATATAGAACGCTCGTAATCACCTATCAGAACATAACAATATGCCCTAGGCTCATATACTAATTGTCTAACGTAGATATCTTGGGACCCTGCACACCTATTAAACTCATCTATTGCTAAAACTGGATCTATCTGTATCAGAAGTAATCCCTTATGATACCTTGCAGTATAGTTAGTACTATCGAGTGCAATAGCTAGATCATACGATTTAAGTGCATGTACAATTTCACCCTTGTCACTGTAGCAGTTTGCCAACAAATCATAAGCAGAACTCTGTAAATGGTCTAGATTATCTATAGCATATTCCAGTTCGTTAATAGCAAGATCCGTCTTACCTTGTGTCCACAGACCTGATGCTAAATATTCTCTAGCTAGACCAGAATTAGGATACTGCTCGACTACATTCGAAAAAAGACTTACATGATTTTGCCAAACATCAGACTGCTCTCTTGTAATCGGTATCAACAATATCGCTATTATAAGTGAACATAGAAGAGCCATAACATTATGCGTTTTCCTGGATAGAAAATCAATACAGTTAGCTAAGATAAAAGCTAAACCAATATAAGGTAAATACGTATAACGATCTGCCGCAAAAGCATTACCCACCTGCATAAACTGTAAAACCAAAAACACAGTAGCTAGAAAAAAACCTACACCAAATACTACGGACTTATTTTTTCTAAAATATATCGTTATTAATAATATTAAAATAGGACAAAAAATATAAAAGGGAAATCCCTGTTTTTCTTCTAGATGTGTAAATGGATGTAGTGCTGACATCTTAGTAGGTAATACAAATTGTTCTATGTAAAAATACAGACCAAAGCAAGCAACCTGGATATTATCCCATACTGATCGAATATTTTCCTTTATGGCAGAATGGTTAATAGTCGGCTCTAATAAGTTATAAAAACTTCCACCGCTCTGCACATCTATAGCAATATAACCAACCAATAGACTTATAATGATGAACGGAAATTTACTAAGATGTATCGTCCAATTATTTAGCCGTTTTGCCGAATACAAATCTAAAAGATATAAAACAGGAACCAGGGAAACTGCCATTGCTTTTGACATACAAGAAAGAAAAAAGAAGAGTAGAGTAGCAAAATAATATTTTTTCTTATCAGTATTATTATAATGCAGATAAGCGATAGAAGCAAGCAGAAAAAATAATGTATATAACACATCTTTTCTTTCTGAAACCCAAACTACTGATTCCACATGCATCGGATGGATAGCAAAAACAAGGGCTGTAATTCCAGCAATCCATCTACTTACCGTTAGCATTCTAACTAGTAAAAATACTAGCATAACATTTATAGTGTGTAAAACGATATTAGTTACTATAAAAGAATAAGCGGATAAAGTCCCAGATTGTAAAGAATTAACCCATAGGCTAAGCATTGTTACAGGGTGATAGTTAAGAGAAATTATCGCTGTGAGTAATTCCTTAGCATTTGCAAAACTCGGATTAGAAACAAGAGGATTGTCTGTAACATAATACTGGTCATCCCAGTATACAAACCCATTATCTACTGCCGGATAAAAACAATATACTGTAACTAGAGCAATGCATATTACAGTTATAATATCTAAAACATGCGTTTTTCTATACGGACTCTGTACGCCTAGGTTATATAAATGAGAAAACATTTTATTTAGATTATAAACCAATTAATAAGAATCTACTCATACTATTAGAGCATCATTTTTAGAAACCAATGAATATAATTAAGCTTATAAAGGCGGAGCGTTAGACGGATACCGATAGAGGTATAATATTACTGAGCTGACTGCAAGTTCTCGATAATAACATCCTGAGAGCGTTGCAAGTAGAACCTTTCTTACTGGAAACATATCTCATATTTTTTACACTAGGAGATGGACAAAAAATATTCCAGAATCTATAATCTGCCAAAATTTCAGAAATTCTGAAAATATTTCATGATTGAAATATTATACACCCTACTTGAAAAGCAGCACTTAGATGTAATGCAGGGTTTGTAAGTACAAACTGAGCAGTCAGCAAAGATATAAGCTACTCAGTTTTTTTTTCTCCCGGAATACCTTTTTAGTATATCCTATTTCTGCACATACTTCATGTCTAATACCATTTCTATTTTTAGATGACGGAAAAGGATTTAGAATTGTTCAAAATGGATCAAGGCAAAAAACGTAGGCGAACCCATAGGTTCGGCGAGGCTTTTTAACGAAGAAACATGAAGAACAAAATAAATATTTACCGTCATTCTAAACTAGAATTGGTATTATACCTATCGATTGTGGAGAGATAACACCTACTATTTTCTTACTACGCTGTGCATCTAAGGAATCTTAAATTAAGCTAATACCACTTAAGCTTGAAGATAGTCAAGTAATAAAATAATAAGAAATAGCAGGAATGGTAAAAGTCTAGTTGGAGACAGCTAAATGAACTTAGCAGGCAAAAAAAATGAGAAGCAAACAATGAAGTAAGCTTCTCAGATCGGTTGATAAATTGAGTAATGCTTATAGCAAGCTAGTTGCTATAATAACTCTTCATTTTCAGTTTTATAATATCTGATTATGGAGAGTATCTCTTGGTCTAATGCAAGTTCTGGATCTATATCATACATTATAGTATGCAGATCAAAACCTTCCATCAATGCTTCTGATAATATTTCAAAAGCTTCGTTTTTTCTTCCTGTTCTTAGATAGGCAACAGATCTACAATATAGAATATCTGCACCGAAGGTGTATTCATCTGCTTCTTGTAGGATATCTATTGCTAGTTGGTCTTTCCCTTGCTTTATTAAGAACTTAGCATACTCACTCCAGAAAGCACTCTGCTCTGGTGCGATTGCTGTAGCTTTTCTTAAGAACTGTCCTGCCTTATCAAAACTTCCTAGTTCGTAATAAGCTAATCCTAGATATAGGTAATAGTCCTCAGTACTGTCTTCTATTGCAATGGCTTTATGAAAAGAATTGATAGCATTTTGCCACTGTTCTTCTTTTGTATAGCAGATGCCTAGATTGAAGTATACTTCATCATTATATGGATCTAGCTTCAGGGCTTTATATAAGTTATATTTTGCTTCTTTGAAATTATTGAGCTGGATCTGACAATACGATATCAGTAATAATGTATCGCATTCATTTTCCACAACGCCTAGAGACTCCGTAAGAATTTTCAGTGCTTTCTCGTAATTCTTCATCTGTACACAGATGTCTGCACAATCTAGATATCCGTTCTCGAACTCTGGGTTAATAATAAAGCTGTACTCAAAAGCGTCTATCGCCATCTCATACTCTCCTGTAAAAGAGTAGGCATGACCTAGGTTAAACCACGCAAGATATGAGTATGGTTTTTTGTCTATTATCTTCTTATTAAGCTCTATACAGTGAATGTAATTTTTTGACAATTCTACAGAAGTCCATAACTGTTCGTATAGATCTTCGTCATCCATGTTCAGCAACAATGCTTCTGCAAGACACTGGTACATGAGACCATATTCTTTTTTCAGCTCAAAAAACTTAGCCTCAGTAATCAATACATCTCCTAGGTCTGATTGGTTACAAGCATCTTTCAGTGTATTGATAATTTCTAGTGCTTGCTCATATTCCTGAAGAATACTTAGTGCTCTTGCTTTTAGGAGCTGTATATCTATCTCAAAAGGAGAAACCTTCTCTCCTAATTTTAAGATCTTAAGTGCTCGTTTTGGTTTGTTAAGTTGTAATAGGATTTTTGCTTTTGTCAAGTAAAATTCTGATCTGTACGCATACTGGGATATGGCTAGATCTACAACTTCGAGTGCGCGCTTTAGTTTATTCTCTTCTAAGTAGTATTCTATTATCTGTATATAGGTCTTCTCAGCAAGATATCCTATATCTCCTTTAGGCAACTTAGATTCGAAATCAGAAACAATCGTAATGATCGCTATGTCTCGTTTTGTTCTGTGTTCCATTAAAATTAACTGTTATACGGGATTATAATTCGGGGCTAATATAAATAAATTACAAGCAAAGAAGCATTACTAAAAAGAAAACTTTTACACACAATGTTAAAATATTTATAGGTGTTTATTAGATCTATAATCTACTGTTTTTCAATGATCTAGATTTACATAAATATAAATCCTTTCATTTAATAAGTTCTACCTCACGCATTAACACATAACAGAGAATGGTCATTTGAAGCCCTAAATCGACTATATAGCGGCAGGTTTTTTTCTTCTTGTACTAATAAAAAGACCAAGCATGATAATAATTGCTGCCATTGTCTTAGAAACAGTCAGTATATCCTTAGCCAATAATAAGGCTATAATGGTCGTCAATACGGGTTGCAAATAGACATAAACTCCGGCAACGGTAGGATTTACTTTTTTAAGGGCATATGCATTAAACAAGTACGTCAGGAAGGTTGTAAAAAACAAGACGTAAAAAATAGATAAATATATATGCTGAGGAAAATTACTCCAGTCTGCTTCTAACACTTCCTGATAACCAAATGGTAGGACCATCACTAAGCCATAGGTAAATACCCACTTAAGCACGGTGAATGGATTATATTTTACCATCATATTTTTTATAAGTACTAGATATAATCCATAAGAAACTGCATTGACAAATATCAGAAAATCTCCTTTTACATTAGATAATTCTATATCACTTGCAGATTGTAAAATAAGCCATAGGGTACCACAAGCAGAGATTATAATTCCCATAACTTTGTGGGTCTTTATCAGCTCTATTTTTAGTAGAAAAGAAAATACCATTACGGCAATCGGAATAAATATAATGATGACAGACGCATTAATAGGGCTAGTCAACTGCAGGCCTTTGAAAAACGCAAGCTGGTTTATCGCGACACCAAACAAGGCGCACATTATCATATACAGGTGATCCTTATAGCTCTCTAATTTTTCTCTCACAAGTATAAGATGAACAAGCTGGAAAAGGATGCAAGCAGACACCACTCTCATAAGTATAAATCCATAAGGTTCTAGATAGTGATCTGACATCACATCCTTTGCAATAATATAGTTAGCCGCGTAGATAAGGGCTACGCAAAAGAGGGCCATATGGGCTAAGAAATTTTTCTTCACTTTACACTATAATTTATGTGAGCCTACAAAGCTATAAAAGAAAAGCCAATTAGAATATTATTAATTATAATGCAGTGACATGCATACCTGTGCTCTATATTGTGACCTTCTAAAAATCAACTGCTATCGGATATTTTAATAATATTTTACTTTTTAGCATCTATAGCCTAGCATTATTGATTATTCTTGTATCATAATGTGATGCTATGACCTCTATAAGAAATCTCTTTTTACAAAATGTAGCGCAGACTTCAGAGCTACCCCTTATGCTAGAAATAGAACGCGCCGAGGGTATGTACATATGGGACAAGCATGGAAAGAAATACATGGATCTGAATTCTGGGATTTCTGTAAGCTCTCTAGGTCATCGTCATCCTAATGTTGTCCATGCGATTATACAACAGACTAATAAGTATCTCCACACCATGGTCTATGGAGAACATATACAGCAGGTCCAGGTAGCCTATGCCAAGAAATTAATTGACATATTAAATAATGGCCTCGATAGGGTCTACTACCTGATGACGGGTACAGAAGCGGTAGAGCTAGCTATGAAACTAGCACGAAAATATACTGGAAAACAAGAAATAATATCTTGCGCTAATGCCTATCATGGTTCTACGCTGGGTGCTGAGAGCCTGAGAAGTGACTACGAGTTTAGCAGAGCATTCTTCCCTGGAATTCCAGGGATACGGCACATTCGATTCAACCATGAAGAAGATCTAGAAAAAATAACTTGTCGCACTGCCGCCGTAATTACAGAACCTGTCCAGGCAGAATCTGGTGTACATCCTCCATATAATAATTACCTACAAAAACTAAGTAAGCGATGCAAAGAAATGGATTGCCTATTAGTGCTGGACGAAATACAAACTGGATTCGGTAGAACTGGCCACTGGTTTGCACATAAGAAATATGATGTTGTTCCTGACATCTTACTGATCGCTAAATCCATGGGTGGTGGTATGCCTATTGGTGCCGTTGTAGCGCCCCAGAAAATAATGAACAGTATCATAAAGAATCCAGCTCTAGGACATATTACAACTTTCGGAGGACATCCTGTTTCTGTAGCTTCTGCTCTTGCCACCTTAGAAACCTTACAGGAAGAAAAAATTATTTCTACTGTTCTGGAGAAGGAAGCTATATTTCGCAAAAGGCTCGTACATCCCATCATAGCAGAAGTGAGAAGTTCCGGTATGATGATGGCAGTAGAGCTTAAGCGAAGAAAGTATCTTAAACATGTCGTAGGACATACGATAGAAAATGGTGCGCTGATAGATTATTTTTTGTTCAACAATAAAAGCTTCAGATTAGCTCCCCCGCTTATTATCTCAGAGGCAGAAATTCATGAAGCTTGTGATAAACTATTAGCCGCTTGCGAATATGCTATGAAATTGTACGACAAATAATACAATTTATACCAGTCTAAATCTTATATATTTTATAGTTCTGCTATCAGCTAGATGCTGAAATTCATAATAGGTTTTGTATTCTAACTCTGGGTAAGCAAGTTCCTCCGCATAGATATTATCATTGTGATATATTATTTCAGCTTTTTCTTTTTGCAGGGTTTTGTATGTAAATTCATATAGAACAGGATCATCCGTCTTTAGGTGTAAGATAGCTTCTGGTTTGATCAGTTTTCTATACAGATTTAGAAAAGACGGTGCTGTGAGTCTACGATTAGGCTTACCTAAGAATGGATCGGGAAAAGTAATCCAGATCTCATCTATTTCTTGGCTTCCAAAAAAGCGATCGAGCAGCTCTATCTTAGTCCTTACAAAGGCTACATTGTCTAACTTCTCTTCTAGCGCAGTATTAGCGCCTTTCCAGATACGTGCCCCTTTGACATCTACACCTATAAAATTCTTATCTGGATTATTCCTAGCTAGAGCTAGTGTATACTCACCTCTTCCGCAAGCCAGCTCTAGAACCAAGGGATTATTATTGTGAAAATGCTCCGATACCCACTCATTCTTCAGGTCCACTTCTCGCTCATTAGCTGCTAAAAGCTGAGGTTTTACAAAATTGAAATTTTGATATACATTGGGAAATTCTCCCATTTCCGAAAATTTTTTCAACTTATTGCGCTTCGCCATATTTTGTCAGCTTCTTACTTTGGAACCCAAAAATATAAAAAAGCCTAGAAGCATATAGACTTATCTTATCGTTATTGGATAGCAATCAGCACATAGTATACTTCTATGGCATCATTTGCGTTATTGCATAGGGTATATCATTAGAGAATATGCATCATTTGATTACTTTTGCACCTTAGATTAGAAATTATTATAAAAAAACTGTCTTTTGAAGAATATCATATATATCCTGTTTTTACTCATGCCTGTGATAGGAATGAGTCAAGGTTCTAAGATCGGTGTCAGGGCTGGTCTTAATTATGCATGGTTTTCTGGCCCTCTGGAGGTAAACGAGGATTACAGCAAGAGTAATGGATTTCACTTTGGGCTTAATTATTCTTATTATTTCAATGATTATTTAGGTCTTAGGCTAGAGTTGCTATATAATCAGAAAGGAACAAAACAATCCTACTTGGGTGATACCTATGCCATATTAAGACGAGGTGGAGAGAGGATATATGATTTTGGTAAGACTGATTATCAGCTAGACATCTCTAATGCTTATCTCTCTATTCCGGTTATGATTTCTGTACAGCTTTCACGTAAGATAGAAGTCTTTGGTGGTGTAAATGTTGACTTTCTTATAGGACCAACTGGTAGAGGTAGAGTAGATTATGCCAGTATAGATAATCCTGGAAGAATTGAGTATATTAGATCCTTCGAGTATAATTATAATTCAGATCTAGCAGGACAAGCGAGTTCATTATCAGGTGCCACTACAGCACAAATAGTTGATGGCACGAGACTCGACGTTCCTAGAATAATAGGTGCTTACTATTTTCTAAATGAAGCAGAAAAAGATGGCAACAGATTCAGAAAAACTGATTTAAGTCTAGAAGCAGGGTTAAACTATTTTATCAATACTGGATTTTTCGTAGGAGCTTCGTTTTCTTATGGACTAATAGACCCTACTAGACGTGAACTAGATATCTCATTAGGAGAACTGAACAATGATAACTCTTTCATTTTTAGAGACGACAAGGACCACCAGTTATCTTTACAGTTTTCTATCGGGTTTAGATTCTAAAAATATCTCGAGCGTCACATACCTATAAATAGTATCGGAATATATAGTATTATAACTTAGACGCTTAGTTTATGCGTGTTATCGCTTGCAGTACCATATCTTTCACAGATGCAATAGCGTATTGTTTGATTTATGATAGAAATCACCTCTAGAGTTGAATCCTAAGTTCTCATTTTCTTATGAAACAATTTAGAACTTAATTTACAATAGATCCAAAATTCTTTATCTTGTTATATTACTTTGACCTCCATTACGGTATAGCAATAGACTCCCATCTAGAATAATAAATACGTTAATTTATTTTACAAACTACCTCAAAAAGATAACTATGAAGCAGATAATAGTATTATTATTCTTTGTGTTTATTTCTATAAACAACTATGCTCAGACAAGTGTAGAATCCCATATGATGGGACATAGTCTTATGGATCATGCGTCAGCGACAGAACAGACGAAGATCGCTTATTGGATACATCAGCTTGCCGTAGAAGCTGGAAATATACATGAGTCCACAGGGCAGTTTGGATCTATCTGGGATTTTGCAGCATTTAATCCAGAATCTAACTGGCTTGCTGGCGGGGTACCTACTTCCTGGGATGGCGATTTCGAAACCTTTGCAGAAGCCTATCTCAGTAATTTTCTATTTACAATTTACAATTATGTACAAGACCTGCCTCCTGATGTTGTCTATTATACTTCCCCTTCTTCCGTACTAGAAGCAAGTGAAAGAGTAGTTGATTCTGTCCATCTCTACCAGCCAACAAATGATATTTTTATTTATGAAAACTGGCCAGACATGTCTGCCTTTTCTCCAGGCGAACCCTTTGACCCAACTACTACAGAATACGCTAATTACAATAATTATACCTTGGGAGCCTTCCATACTTGGTGGCTAGATCTACATGATCTTCTGCGCAACTCTAGGCCTAATTATAATATAAGAATGATCCCCGTGGGTCCAGTGATTGCAGAACTGATGAGCACAGCTCCTTACGATGCGATCGATCCTGTAGACCTGTACGAAGACAATGCTCCCCATGGCAGAGAGACCATATATTTTCTAGCAGGGCTTGCTACCTATATGGCTATCTATGAAGAGGAAGCACCTACCTCTTATACCGTACCGAATACGGTGTTACCTATTATCGCAGATAACTATACCGATATAGCTGATGACTTCTGGAATTATTTCCAAGCCTTTGATGATGCAGCAGGTAACAACAGAATATTCGCTGAGAATTCTAATCCTCCTGATGATGCGGATGGTGATGGCATAGTCGACGCCATAGATAACTGTATCGATATAAGTAATGCTGACCAAGCGGATTACGACGGAGATGGCATAGGCGATGCTTGTGATGCTCCAGAAGGTAAGGTTATTTTAGAAGAAGGTATACTCTATCAGACGGATGCAGAGGGTATCTTACTTAGAGGTAGAGATGATAACTGTTATATCATATATGTCAATACAAGTGGAAACTTAGTTACAGAACAACGCCCCTGCCCAGAATAAGAGAAGATAAAATATTAGAAAAGAATGTTTCTTCTGATACTTTATCTTTCTATTGTTTTATCCACTTAGTCGTTATAAGCTCTCCTCCTGATTGCACGCTCACTATATAGACTCCTCCTGCTAGATCAGCAACGGGTAAAACATTCTGAAACTGAAAATCACTTTTTTTGTTATATATTATTCTACCTGATAGATCTGTTAGACTTATGCCTTCTATACTTGCAGGGTTTTCTAACTGGATATATAAAATGGCTTGCCCAGGGTTAGGGAAAACTTTTATTTCTGATGTCAATATAGACTCTTGTATATCCGTAATTCCTAGTGCTAGTTCAACAGCTCTTAGTGCATCTATCCTACCATGTCCATACACTGCATTAGGAATAGAAGTTCCTAGCACACCATCACAATCCTGATTAGACATTAAGGGCATTGCTGACTGGATCAGAATATCTTCTATTATAGAAACCTGACCTCGGAGAGAAGGATTAGCAGATATGATAAGTGCCACCGCTCCTGCAACATGAGGACCAGCCATACTCGTGCCATTCCAGGTTCCGAAATTATCATTGAGTCTTATTGATCTTACCTGTACACCAGGCGCAACCACATCTGGTTTCAGTCTGAAACTACTATCGGCAGATACCGTTCCTCTAGAACTGAAGTTTGCGATGAGATCCATATCATTACTTGCACCTACAACAAATGCATTTTCGAACATAGAAGGGGGTGATTGTATGGTATTACAATCAGGACCACTATTACCTGCTGAAGCTACAACCATAATTCCTGCAGCTTTGAGATTATTTACAGCCGTTTCTAAAATACTCCAGTTATCCTCATTACAGCCTTCCATTTCTGGACATGACCAACTATTATTTATAACATCGGGAGCTAGAGCTGGGTCAGGATTCATTCCTGCCGTATCTGTTGGCGCTAGAAACCACTCAAAACAATTAAGATATGTAGCTGGAGATCCGTAGCCCCTTTCCATATTCCTACAACCTATCCACTGCGCATCTGGTGCAACGCCTATGGCATTCTCATCATCTTCTCCTACCATCGTGCCCATAGTATGAGAGCCATGTCCATGATCATCACAAGGAATTTTAATAGCTAGACCACATGGATTAGTTGTATCTGTTATGAGCGAGTCACCATGCAAGGGACTTATCTCAGAGATTCCATCATGCCAGTTATAGCTATGATCCACAGAATCTAATCCGACAGATTTCCATCCTCTGTACTTTTCTTTGATCAGCTTGTTGTCCCAGTCATATCCTGTATCCTCACCTGCCACAACAGCGCCTTCTCCTCTGTATCCTAGAGACCATACACTATCTGCTTGTATTTGCTTTATACCCCATTCTGGCTCTCCTCCTCTGAGATCCAGTGGTAATGGATTTCTCTCTGGCACCTCTATCTGTATAGTAGGGTTAATGGTAATCGTATTTACCTCAGGATAGGTAGCTATCTGTTCAGCTGTCAACTTATCTATAGTACAGTGAATAATATTAGATATAACGTAACTCTTATAAGTTATATCTTTCTCGCTTAGAAGTGCTTTTACTTGCTGCTGAGCTATATTTGCTTGCTCTGTAAGATAAGTAAAAACCAAGGCTCCTTTCTCTTCTTTTGTATATTCTATGTTGTCATAAGTAGCCATGTCTAATTCATTACCAAATAGAATCAAAACTTCCACTTTTTCTGAGACTGTAAAATCTAACTCTAGATCTGAAGTAATCTTCTGTCCAAAACAAGTAGATGCTGTGAACACACTAAATAACAAACAAGAAATAAAAGTATAGGCATTTTTCATATATCAAACTTAAGATCTAAAAATACAAAATCTAACAAAGACTTATGCACTAATAAATGAAGAAGCTGCTTGTGCGACAAATTATACCAATTCTGTTTTTAGACGACGGAAAAGGATTTAGAATTATTTAAAATGGATCAAGACAACTTAGCCTTCAGATACTTAGCCGTATGTGATCTCTTAGCTTTTACCAGTCCTTCGGGTAGACCTTGGTAGAGTAACTCGCCGCCACCTTTTCCTCCGTCGGGTCCTAGGTCTACTACCCAGTCCGCAGACTTTATAATCTCCATATTGTGTTCCACGATAAGCACCGTATGCCCTTTTTCCACGAGTGCATTAAGTGCGGTCAATAACTTGTTAATATCATGAAAGTGTAAGCCTGTTGTCGGCTCATCAAATATGAAGAATATATGTTCTGCATTTTTACTCTTGCCTAGATAAGAAGCCAGCTTCACGCGCTGAGCCTCACCTCCAGAAAGTGTACTGGAGGACTGTCCGAGTTTTACATAACCTAAGCCCACATCCAGTAGAGGTAATATTTTCTCGTAGACATCTTTCTTCTTCTCGAAGAATGTAATAGCTTCTTCTATACTTAAATTTAGTACGTCGTATATATTCTTACCGTTGTATTCTACTTCTAGTACATCGTCCTTAAATCTCCTGCCTTTACAATCTTCGCAGACTAATTTTACATCCGCTAAGAATTGCATCTCTACCGTGATCTCTCCATCTCCCTGACAGTTATCACATCGACCTCCTTCTATGTTGAAAGAAAAGTGTTTAGCTTGGAAACCCTTAATTCTAGATGCTTGTTGATTCGCAAATAACTTACGGATACTATCGTAGGCTTTGACATACGTAACAGGGTTAGACCTAGAAGATTTTCCTATTGGATTTTGGTTGATCAGTTCTATGTGTCTGATGAGTTCTACATCTCCTTCTAGACTATCGTACTTGCCTAGCTCGGAGGTAAATGCCTCCCCCAGATGTTTTTTTATTGCAGGATAGATAACATGTTTTACAAGCGAAGTTTTTCCCGAACCAGATACACCCGTAACAACCGTTATCGCATTAAGCGGTATCTTTACATCTACGTTTTTCAGATTATGTTGCCTTACATTATTGAACATAATTCTATTACTAGGCTTTCTTCTATGCTTCGGGACTTCTATAATTTTATCACCTTTTAGATAATCTTTAGTAAGACTTTCTGTCTTGGTTTTCAAGAATTTTTTGAGCTGTCCTGCATATACTAGTTCTCCGCCATAGAGACCAGCACCCGGTCCTATATCTACTATAAAATCCGCATTTTTGATCACATCTTCTTCGTGCTCTATCACGATCACTGTATTATCTAGATCTCTGAGTTCCTGAAGTACGGCAACAAGTTTTTCCGTATCCTTAGGATGTAGACCTATACTCGGTTCGTCGAGAATATAGAGTGAGTTGGTCAGATTAGATCCCAGCGTTCTAGTAAGATTAATCCGTTGCGTCTCTCCTCCGCTCAATGTCGATGAGACCCTGTTAAGACTAAGATAAGCAAGTCCTACATCTGTCATAGTTTTGATCCTTGCTCTTATTTCTGTAAGGATACGCTTAGCCACCTGGGCATCATATTTCGATAATTTTATCTTATCAAAATATGCTTGCAATTCATTGATGGGAAGTTCTACAAGTTGTGGTATATTCTTTTCCCCTACCTTGACATAAGAAGACTCCTTACGCAATCTACTGCCCTTACAAGTAGGACAGGTTGTTCTCCCGCGATATCTCGCAAGCATAACCCTATTCTGTATCTTGTAAGTTTTCTTTTCTAGTTCTGTAAAATAATCATTTACACCATCAAAATAACTGTTACCCTCCCATATCAGATCTTTCTCCTCTTCCGTCAGTTCCGATAAGGGACGATGAATAGGAAAGTCAAACTTATCGGCATGTAAGATCATCTTATTAAGCCATCGACCAGATTTTTCTCCTTTCCAACAAGCAACGGCTCCTTCGTATACGGAGAGGGTATCGTTAGGCATTACCTTATTAGGATCTATACCTAGAACCCTACCGTAACCTTCGCACTGTGGACAGGCTCCGTAGGGATTATTATAATTAAATAACTGATGAGTAGGTATAGGAAAAATCATACCATCTTGTTCAAAACGATTATTAAAACCCTTGAACTTATGATCATTACCATCCAGTATACATTCTCCACCACTTTCGTAAAAAGCGACATTGATGGAATCCGCAATTCTTTTTCTATTCTCTTCTTCCTCGTTTACCACAAATCTATCGATCAGGATAAGAACTTCTTTATCTATGTCAATGACTTTTTTCTTCAGTAACTTATTCTTTGTTTCTATAAATTCTTCTATGTAACCCAGCTCCTTCCTGTATAGAATCCTAGAATACCCTTTCTGCAAAAGGATCTGTAGTTCTTGCGTCAATGTTCTGTCTGGATAAGTTTTGTTAATCGGAATAAACAAACGCAACTTAGATTCCAGCGGTAACTTAAATATATAATCTACAATATCTGTTACAGAATCCATCGTAACTAATCTACCACTTACCGGAGAATAGGTCTTACCGATCCGACCGAATAGCAATCTTATGTAATCATATATTTCTGTCAAAGAACCTACTGTAGATCGTGCATTACTAGTCGTTACCTTCTGTTCCACTGCTATAGCGGGGCTGATGCCCTTGATAAAATCTACTTCAGGTTTTTTCATCCTGCTCAGAAACTGTCTAGCATAAGATGAGAGACTCTCTACATATCTTCTTTGCCCCTCTGCGTAGAGTGTATCCATTATAAGAGAGGATTTTCCAGAACCACTTAGACCCGTAACTACAATCAGCTTTTCCTTAGGTAACTTAAGCTCTATATCCTTCAGATTATGTAGTCTCGCTCCCTTTATGTGTATCTCGTTGATTATATTTTCCACCGATTTAGGGGATAGTGTTGCAGCTGAAGCTTTGGATTTCATAGGATTCGTAAGTATCTGGAAATAAATTTGAAAATTTTAATATGTTGAATCAACACTTAAAGGTCATAAAAGTTTGGAACTAATAGGGGTATATAGTATTTATTGTTGTCTATATAATAGAAACTGCAATGATAGTAGTTTAAGGAGAATGAAACTTGGTTACTTTTGAGTTAATTATACGTTAATATGGATAAAATGAGGCGTATAATAGAGGTATATTAAAAATATATAGACATCTCAATGTAGAATTGCCTATATTTGATATTCACAATAAAACAACGCGTATAAGTTCAAACATTTACAATTAGAAGAAAAGACAGACTACATTCATTTAACATTTTTAATTGTAAAGTTATGAACTTGACGAAGCTTGAAGATAAGCAACTCATCACCAATTACTTAGCTGGCGAAGACAAAGCCTTCCAAGTACTCCTTACTAGACATAAAAGTAAAATCTATACATCTATTTACTTATTTGTAAAAGATAGAGATCTTGCCCAAGATATTTTTCAAGATGTGTTTATCAAAATAATTGATACACTCAGAAAAGGAAAGTATAATCACGAAGGAAAATTTCTTCAGTGGGCGATGAGGATATCCTACAACATGTGTGTAGATCATTTTAGAAGAGAGAAGAGAAGGACTAAAGTGTCCCCATCAGAAACCTTTGATATTTTCGATGTTCTAGAGACAAAAGATGACAATATGGAGACTCATATGATCAAGAGTCAACTCCATAAAAAAATAAAAAGTCTCGTAGATCAGTTACCTCCGGAGCAAAAGGAAGTCGTAATACTGAGACATTACGCAGAGATGAGCTTTAAAGAGATATCTCAGTTGACAAGAGTAAGTATTAATACCGCATTAGGAAGAATGCGTTATGCGCTTATCAACATGCGTAAAATGGTAGAGAATAAAGAAGTTTTGCTCAAGTAGTAGTAACTCAGCGCTTAATAAGCGTGTATAGTCAAGAAATAACTTACATAAAGATATTAATCCATAGCTTTCAGGCATGAACAAAAAAGTTTGTTCTGCCTGGCTTTTTTTGTACCTGCCTCAAACCATGTAAGCTTAAATATATTATCGCTCTTCCTCAGTCTACATTTATTTCTAGAAGTACATCCTTCATATGTGAGATCGTCTTGTGAGACATATAAAATTGCATAATAGTTATTTGACTCAAAGGAAAATGTATAAAGATTATATCTTTAACATACAAACTGAAAATATGAAATCGACTTTTTCCACTCTCTTATTCTATCTACTATTATCTTATCCTATTTTTTCTCAAAGCAATGTAGTGATCAACGAGATCATGGCTTCTAATGATAGTACAGTCGCTGACCAAGACGGAGAATTCGATGACTGGATAGAATTATATAATCTTTCTCTCACGCCTTCTGATCTAACAGGCTATCACCTCACAGATAATCTAGAGAACCTAACGAAGTATGCTATTCCTGATGGCACCATCGTCCCTGGTGGAGGATATCTTATCGTATGGGCAGACGAAGACGGTATGCAAGAAGGTCTACATGCCAATTTTAAGTTATCGGCAGGTGGAGAATCTGTGCACCTTATGAATCCTGATGGAACGGTAGAAAACGAAGTTGTTTTTGGAGAACAAGAAACAGATATGGGTTATGCACGTGCCCCGAATGGACTGGGAAGTTTCAGAATCCAGACACCTACTTTCGCAGCTAACAATGATTTCCTAGACAGCACAGATGATCTCCCAGATGTAACAGCAATAAAAAGTTTTCCTAACCCAGCAATAGATTATATAGAGCTAGCCTGGGATAAGCAAAATAGCGAAGAACTAAGTGTCATCTTATATAATATTTCTGGACAGCAAATCAGCTCACAGCTTACACAAGCATCTCAGATTCGTTTAGATCTTTACGGTCTTAACAATGGGTTCTATTTTGTCAAAATAGGAAATAGCAGAGCTTATAAGTTTGTACTAACTAGATAAGAAAATGTCGCTATTTTACCTTCCTACCTTTCCACGTATAGTTCTTAGTAACTAAACTAGCTATACCTATGAAAGCGATGTAAACTATATGCAAAATATTACTTGATAGGAATGAATCCATTAGGGGTTTCTCTGTAAAATAAAGACTCAGCTTCTTTAGGTAAAAAAAATCTACCACCGTCTTGACAATGATCTGAGCAAATAAAAGTAGTAATATTTTCATGCCGAACACTAAACTCAGAACTGCACTAGAAATAATACTTATACAGAATAAAAACACAGTCCCAAGTACTAGATGCATTCGCCTATCTTTGAGTCCATTATTTTTTGTTCCCCACCTGATTCTCTGCTTTATAAATAAATCAATAGTAGGTTCCGCTGGCGTCTGGACACAAGCATCTGGACTATGTAGAAAGTGAATATCATCTGGATTAGACATAGCAATCTGTTGAATAAGAAACATATCATCTCCCGAGGCAAAAGTATAGTTGTCAGCATATCCATTTACAGAAAGAAAAATCTCTCTTGTATATGCAAGGTTAGCACCGTTAGCCATATACCATTTCTTAGAAAATATACCCGCCTGAGTGACTGCCATCATACCCAGAAAATCTAAGGCTTGAAATTTTTCTAGTATGTCATCTTTGTAAGAAAACTTAACAGGTGCTGCAATTACCAGTGCTTGCTTATTCTGAAAAAATGAAACAACCAGATCTATCCATGCTTTCGGCACCTGACAATCTGCGTCTGTCGTCATAATAAGAGACCCCTTAGCACTTCGTACACCTAGATCTACAGCCGCTTTCTTTCCTGTCTTATCCTTTAGACTCAGTGACCTTACACCCCTCTTATGATACTTATTTACAATTGCTATACTATTATCTTCAGAATGATCATCTACAATTATAATCTCTAGTAATTCTCTAGGATACTTATTATGTAAAATAGACTCTATGCAGGGTTGTAAGTTAGTCGCCTCATTTCTAGCAGCTATAACAATAGATACTAGTGTGGCAGCTTGGTAATCCGACGGTATTTTCCATTGTTCCTGCCTACTCCAGTTTCTAGATACAAAAGCTATAATGAAAATATAACTTATTGTAAGAGCTATACAGAAGCAGATATAGATGATCATGAGCTAGTCCTTAAAGAGATCGTCATAGTCATTTGTCTCCGTAGCTGTAGGCTTATCTATTTCTAACTCTGGTAACTCTAGAAAGTCTTCATCTTCTTCTGGCGTATCTACTACGACCTCTTCATAGTCGTCATAATCTTCTTTTTGCTCATTCTGGATCTTATCCCACTTCCTCGTTACGAAGGCCTTAAAAAATAAGTATCCGCTCAACAAGGGAAATCCTAAAAAAGACAATACCAGATATACTAATCCTCTAGGGGTATCAGTCTTGATTTTATGCGCTACCATTTTACCGTAATCAAAGACTACTTTTCTATTTAGAATCAATGCTAGAATCAGCAGTACAGGTGCAAGAAAACTAAGAATGGTAAATATTCCTTTCACCATCTGAAAGAGCAGAAATAGGATCGCCACAATAATGAGTATACCTATAATTCCACTGAGGGGTCCTACTTTTTGAGGTCTTTTTTGTCTAAACATATTCTTTATAATTCTCTTATGTACGATGTCATGCAATGGTATAACAATAATAAGCAAAAAAAGGGTTCTATCAATAGACGAAAATAAGCTAAGAATAGATAAATAGGCTAGAAATCAAACTAAATGATTATTAATACGGGCTTTATGCCAGAATTATAACTACTCTGGTACTAGGTAGCCGAAGAATTCTGTACGTAAGTTATTCAACCTCAGCATTAGTTCATTTTAGAAAAAAGAAGTCTAGCTCGTCGATTCAGCTGTAGGTGGGAAGCCAGCCTTCGCAGCTAAGCGTTTAAAGCGACAAGAATTCTAGTTACAATAAAGGCTATGTTCTCAGGCTGACTCCCGCCCACCTGCCTAAGTAAGTTAGTACGGCGGACAGGTACCCGCTATTGTGATAGGCCATAACGCATTTCTATTATTTTTATAGATTGAAAGAAGATCATAAAATCTACCAAGACTACTGGGTACTCCCTGAGCAGTCACACATCATTAGTTTAAAAAATTTTCTTGTGTTTTTATTCTGTACTAATTTTACTAATAGAACTCAAAATAAAGAAATGTAAGTTGAAAAGAAGTGTCATGAAAAAAATCAGCTACTAGCTATTCCCCACTCAACAGCCGTTACAAGAAGCACAATAATGATTTCCAAAATAAAATAGATTAAGCCTAAGGTTGTCAATTCCTCAAAATGAAAATAGAGCAAAATTATGGAGAGCATACAATACAATATATTGACAACTGCAATAATTTTTACATAAAATTTCCACTTGTTTATACTAAAGAAATAGCAAGCAACATCATAAATAGCAAACAGTATCGGAAGTATAGCAAGAAGGTGCAAAACCCGTCTAGGCATCCCAAAAACAATTTCAAATCTTGTTAGTATTACCCCTAAGAAAAACGCAGACAATAAGGCCCCTACTCCGTCTATTAGAAAGATATTTTTGGAGTTATATCTGTCAAACATTGACCGGTGATTCATCCCTATGATTCTACAGGTTCTGCAAATTGTATCTCATATAATTTCTTATACTTTCCATCTTCGATTGCTAACAGACTCTGATGATTTCCAGATTCTACAATCTCTCCCTTGTCTAGTACGAGAATCGTATCTGCATGCTTTATGGTAGAAAGTCGATGAGCGATTATGATAGAGCTTCTCTTTTCTATTAATTTCTCTATCGCATATTGTATGATGGTTTCTGTCTCTGTATCGATGGAGGAGGTAGCCTCATCTAGTATCAGAATATCTGGATCAAAGACTAATGCTCTTACAAAAGAAATCAACTGACGCTGACCGACCGAAAGATTAGATCCTCTTTCTGATACATCAAAATCGTAGGATCCTGGAAGATCTTCTATAAATGCATGAGCACCTATCATCTTAGAAGATTCTATTATCTTTTCTTTAGATATCGATTTGTTCAGTAATCTTATATTATCTAGAACGGTTCCCTGAAACAAAAACACATCTTGCAATACTAGAGATATTCTATCTCTCAGAGCGGATAGTTCATACTTCTTAATATCTACATCATCTATAGAGATAGATCCTCTCTGAATCTCATAGAATCGACATAGGATATTGATGATACTCGTTTTCCCAGATCCAGTGCTACCTACTATGGCTAAAGTCTCGCCTGGGGCTAGATCAAATGATATATCGTGCAGAACAAAATTCTTACTATCATAAGCAAAACCTACATTCTGGAAACTCACCTTACCTACTAGACTTTCTTTCTCTAATTTACCATGATTGCTTATCTGGTCTTTCGTATCTAATACACTGAAGACTCGTTCCGAGGCTACTAATCCCATCTGTAAAGTATTAAACTTATCTGCTAGCATTCGTATCGGACGAAACATCATGCTCAGGAACATCGGAAAGGCCACCAGTGCTCCGAAACTAACTTTCCCCTCTAGAAAACTACCCGTTCCCCACCATATCAAAGCCGCCAATGCAATAGCGGATATCAGTTCCACCACTGGAAAGAAAATAGCATAGTACAATATAGCATCTAAGTTGGCTTTAGTATAGTCTCTATTTATTTTCTTGAATTTTTGTAACTCTTGTTTTTCTGCGTTGAGGATTTGCACCTCTTTCATTCCTGTAATTCTTTCCTGCAAGAAAGCATTCATCTTAGCTATCGTTGTACGGACAACCTTAAAAGATGCTTTTACTTTTTCCTTAAAAACATACGTTGCGAAGATCAAGAGCGGCAAGACACCCACACAGATAAGTGCCAGTATCCAACTTGTATAGAACATAATACCTAAGATGGCAATAAGTCCCAAGAGATCAGCTAGTATATTAAATGATCCCTGTGTAAATACGGTATTAATAGATTCTATATCGTTAATCGTACGCGTTGTCGATGTCCCTACAGGTGTCTGATCAAAGTATCTGAGATTCAGTGACGTGAAATGAGAAAAAACTCTATTTCTCATATCCTTAATCACATGCTGACCCAGCAAGGAAGTGATATAGATAAAACAATACCTCAAAGGCGCATCAATTACAATCACCAGGATAAAAATAATAGCAATATTCTTCATGCCAGCCATATCGGATACCATTATATAATCATCTACCATCACTTTTACCAGATAGGGTCTTATGTTAGATATGGGAGCTATAACAATAGCCAAGAAGACGGACCAGAAGAACAAAGCCTTATAGGGTATGGCCTGAGACAACACTCTAGCTAACAATTGTAGATCTAAGCTTTTCTTTCCTTCGGCCATAAGTTAAGTAAACGACATAATGGTTAAAACGTTTAGACTAAAGGGCGAAAATAGAATTAATATATCAGGATATCAAAAAGGGAGTAGAAAGTTACTATCACTCTTCCTCCCAATTCATTATTCCATAGGGAATTCCCAATGATGTATATCCAGCAATGAAAGCAAAATCACCATCTTTACATTCCTCTCCAAAATCATCTACTAATAGCGGTACTTCAGTTGATTTCAAACTATTTTTTGCTAAAGAATCGATATTATTCCGAATAGCTCTTTCGTGTTCTATGGAGATTTCTACATTATTAAGTCTAAGTTCTTTTATAGCACAACGTAGATCGACTGCATACCATCTAGCATATCCTCTGATGATATGCTTACCTGTATAATTTTTTATCCAGTTTTTTGCTGAACTAAGTCTCGCACTCTTATTCATTCTTTTCCTTCTCGGAATACTATTATTCTTCATTTTCACAAAAATACTCTTGAGTATAAGAAGTTAAATTTATATATAAGAATTAAACATTCTACATCATTCCCTCATCCATAAAGCTATAATAACCATGTTGTGAGATGATAATATGATCTAGAATTTTTATGTCCAGCACCTTACCTGCCTCTTGCAATTTTTTAGTTATTCTTATGTCCTCATTACTCGGTTTAAGGTTACCAGAAGGATGATTATGACACAGTATTATAGAACTAGAAAGCTGATCTAATCCGTGCTTGAATATTATTTTAGAATCCACGACTGTTCCTGCTACACCTCCTTTACTTATTTTCTCAGCATGTGTAATCCTATTATTTCTATTGAGCAATAAGATCCAGAACTCTTCATAAGTCAGATCCTCTAATCTATGTTTAAGGTACTGGTAAGCGTCATTACTAGAAGTAACCTGAGGTTTTTCTTTTACACCTGCTCCTTGTATTCTACGACCTAGTTCTAGAGCAGCCAGGATACTGATGGCTTTAGCCTCTCCTATCCCATTAAATGTAATTAGATCGTTAATACTGACCTTAGCTATCTCTCGTAGGTCATGCTTATAAGCTTGCAAAATTCTTCTGGACAGATCTACTGCAGATTCTTTTCTGTTACCTGATCCTATAAGTATCGCTATGAGTTCTGCTGATGTAAGGCTATCTATACCCTTAAGTAACAACTTTTCTCTAGGACGATCTTCTGTAGCCCATGACTTGATATTTTTTGCTAATGGTGTTTCCATGGTAGGACTAAGATAGGAAAATATACTAGAGATTAGACTTACATTATATAACTACTAGCTTGGATAGTTATTTTTATTATTCGGTTTATGTAAAATAAATTCTTGAACTTAAGTCCATAGCCGTAAGGACTTGAACACTTTTAGAATAATTTGAAAAACTGAAAACATTAGTAGATACGTACATATATACATAGTTAGGTGTAAATAGAAAAAATAGCATTAAACTTGACTGACATGAAATATGTCAGTATATTTGTAGACATATGGCAATTAATATATTGAACGACAAGAAACGAGGAATTCTAGTTAAAAACTCTAGAGATTATATTAAACTTAGTAGAGCTGGACTCAGTTTCATCCAAATGAAAGAAATATTAAAATATACTGGTATTTCGTTAAATGAAATTGGTGGATTGATCTCACTATCTAGTAGGCAAATTGCAAGGTACAATGATCAGACAATTCTCAAAAGTAATATTTCAGCACATTTAATTCAAATTCTCGATTTATATAAATTTGGCTATAAAGTCTTCGAAGAAAAAGAAAAATTTAAATCTTGGATGACTAGTGAAATAAGAGCTTTAAACTATCAAAAACCAATTGATCTACTTGATACTCCCTTCGGCATTGATGAAGTAAAAACGATCCTTGGCAGAATTGAATATGGCGTTTATTCATAAATTGTTAATATGCTTATATTTAGAATCACTAAGAATAAATATGCTAACGATCTTTCTGGAAAAGGAGCAGAATTATTTGGTGGCCGATGGAATCCAAAAGGAACACCTGCTATTTATTGTTCTGAAAATAGAGCCTTAACTGTGCTAGAGTTTTTAGCACAGTTACCTAAAGAAATAATTCCAAAGCATTTAAGAATTCTAACTTTGGAAATCCCAGCCAGTCTTGAAAACAAAGTTGAAAAGATAAAATCTTTACCGCGTAATTGGAATTCATTACAAACTATTGAACTTACTCAAAATTTTGGCGGTCAGAAATTTGAAGAGAATAAACTGCTTGGATTTATTGTTCCTTCCGCTATTTTAGAAATGGAGAATAATGTAATTCTTTATCCAAGACACAAAGATTTTGAAAAGATTAAAATAATCAAAATTGATACATTTAAATTCGATAAAAGACTCTTCAAAGAATGAAAATCAACACCTAACACAGCATGATGACAGAATCACTCCTTCGTCGTGACTCTGCATATGCATAATCTGTTATCTGTAAGCTGTATTCCTTTACGCTCAAGCAGTTTGTACGATGATCTTCTAGCTCTAATTTATACTAATATGGTTCTAATCAGTCTTATACACCCTCTCCACAATAAACTCCTTTCTTCTTTCATCTTGCATTATTAGATGGTAGATGCCAGTGGGGTATTCTCTCATGTCGATGGAATGCGTTGATGTATTTATCTGTTCAGTATGAATCTGTCTGCCCAAAGCATCGAATAGTTGGATAGTTAGGCTTATTTGTTCTTCCATTTCTATCCATAGAGTGTTTCGGACTGGATTAGGATGAATATTAATTTGATTATATCCGAGTTCGTGAAGTCTAGAAAGAAGGTCTTCACCATCACAATTTTCATCTATTCCATTATTAGGTATTTCGTCAGCTTCAGGATATATAGATGGGTCTGTATCATCGCAGTCTTCAGGAAAATTAGATCCATCATTATCACCGTCCCCAATAAACTGTGTAGAAGGAGCATTTGTAAATTTCAATGGCAAGAAATCTAAATATACCTCAGACAAATTTCCAATGTAATCTCCAACATTCAATAATTCACTTGATCTAACTTTAAAAACAACATACCCTAACTCATCTGCTGAAAGATTGATATTTTGAAACTTGAACTTAGCATGGTCAGGATCGATACTAACCCTAACATTATGTGATGCATCGATAATTTTTAGAGATGAGATATCAAAATGATCAGGGTTTATATAATCATAAATGACGGCATCACATATTGGTAAAAAGCCAGAATACTTAAATGTAATCATGTAGGTAATAAAGTCTCCTATTCTTTGAGCAGAGACAGTTTCCCCATCTAAACAAAATTTATGCGGCTCCCAAATTTCTTCAGAAATACTTTGCTCGATTTTCGAGATATTATCTGAAGGTTTATAATCTTCAATTTTGGGATCAATTGTGACTTTAAATGATGTCATATTTCCTGGTGACGAATTAATATTCATTGACAAATTGATTTCACGTTTTTCGAACGGTTTCAAATCTTCAAAATTCCACTTTACAATAGATTCCAACTCTTCAGCCATTTCTGTAGACATATGAAATTCCATTTGCTCAGGATTAAATTCTAATTGAATAGCACCATCTACTGCGATATTTCCTTTATTAGAATATATTATTTTATAAAAAGCAAATTCTCCTGGCTCTGCAAAAGATGTAGGTGCAAAATCGACACTTAAGTCATATCTTTCTTCTCCAGTTGAATTTGCACAAAAGTCAGCAAAATAAGAACTATCCTCTTGCATAAATTGAAGTGAATAATCTTCTGGTTCAATATTAAAAAGTTCAGGATTATCTAGTGACAACTTTACATTTACTATAGAATCAGAGGTATTGATTGTATAATTACCATTCCCATCAGAAAGACTAAAACCCATCTTTTGTCCAGAATTGTAGGCAATCTTTGCATAATTTATAACTTTTTCATTCTCTTCGCAGTCACCTGCAAATTCTTCATATCCTACCTGACCAAATAAATTAAAAGAATGCGTATCCACAAGTGCAGGACACTGGCTAGTAATAACAGTATTATCTCCCTCATAAGCTGCAAAATCAGAAAATATTTCTTGCTCTTCCATATCACTGCAAATAAGCTGAATTGCAATATTATTCTCTAATTCAATGGAACCTAGAGGCTCATCATTTAAAATATTTATATAACGCAATGGCCAGCAATCATTTGCTTCTAATTCAGATAATGAGGTTAGAGTACTGGCATCAAGAATTTTTAATAGAGTTGAATTGCAATACAGTTTTTCAATATGAAAGTTTTGCGAAAGATCAATTTCGCTTATTGGATTAGAGCTAAAATCCAATGTTTCTAGATTTGGAGCTGTAGTAATATCTATAGAATCCAATTCATTTGATCGACATTCCAAGACTAAGAGGCCAGCAAGGTTATTGGCAGGTAAGTCTATTGAAGTCAAATCGTTATTAGAGCAAGAAATTTCTTCTAAGTTACTATTCAAGCTCAGATCCAAATTAATTAATTGATTCCATCTACATTCTAAAATTTTCAACTCTGGGTTCATCGAAATATCTAAATCCGTCAGCTTATTAAACTCTAAATTTAATTGCTCCAAATTTTGATTGAGAGAGAGATCTATGTCGATTAAATCATTAACACCACATTTTAAATTTACTAATTGAGAGTTATTGCTCACATCTAAAACTGAAAGATTATTCCATTCACAGTCTAAAATTACTAATTGAGAGTTATTGCTCACATCTAAAACTGAAATTTCATTGCTACTACAGCTTAAATTTACTAAGTTAATAATGGAAGAAACATCTAAGCTTAAGATTTCATTGCCGGCGAGGTCCACCGATTTTAACTTTAGGTTTGAGGATAAATCCACAGAATATATTCCCACAAATCGCGCCGTCAGTATCTCTAGATTAACAAAAAATTCAATACCAGCAATTGAATATTCTTCTCCATTTTCAGTATTCAAATTCAATTCAGTAATCTGGCTTGCTTCATCAAAATCAATGTAACCATTATCATCAAGATCATGTTCGCTGAAGGCCATGAATTCGCGAAATCTTGCATCCGGGAAATAAATATAATTATCCATTGTAGCAGAATTACAATCATCATCAATATTATTTAATGAAATTTCTAGCATTCCTGGATTTATAGAAGCATCCATATCATCACAATCTACATCTGAAAAGTAACCATCCATATCTAAATCTTCAAGATAAGGGATACCATCACAATCTTCATCAATTGCATTATCTGGAAAATCTATTGCATCTGGATTAATATTAGGATTCATATCATCACAATCATCTGCAAATAAAAAACCATCCATATCAAAATCAAGAATATCACATTGGCCAGATATCTCTTGCTCGGAATTACAGCCTAAGGCATTATTCTCTACACTTGCCATACCTTCATTTATTAAGGCGCATAAAAAAGGAAATGCACAATTATTAAGATTACTATTATTAACCAATTCAATTCCCAAACCGAATTCCAATTGCAATATTCCAGAAATATCTGATAGCTTATTATTAGAGTCTATGATTAAAACTCCAGCTATGTTATCAAGTTTAACCAATCCGGATAAGTCTTGCAAATTCTCATTAGATCTAATAACCAGATCGCCTAACACTTCTGTTTCTTGCAAATCAACTGTGATTAAGTTCTTATTATTTTCAATAAATATATTGCCATGAACAACAAGTTCAGAGTTTAGTTGGAGCTGATTAATATTAGTATTCCGTATAATTAAATCTCCGTATATCTCAACAATTGAAGCAAGTTTACCGATGGAGTCGATGGGGGAGTTCTCACCGTCTATTATAATGTAAGCTGGAGAATTGCAACAGGATGCGTCTATTAAATTGTCTACAGTCTCTTGATCATAAAATTCTACATCACAGGTTCCTAAAGATAGATTACTATAGTTATTCTTACTTATTGAGTAAACTACTTCATCCTTATTAAAATTTCTTACATAATTATCTGCACCTAACTTACATGCAAATGAGTCTTCACAATTTATTAGGCTATCTGCAATGGCTACATATCCATTTGGAAAGTCAGCAAATATTTTTTGACTATATTGATCTGACAAACTGCTTATAGTGCAATTTTCCGAGGTGTATATATTGAAATAAGTGAATAGATAAAAAACTTCCTGACCATGAAAGCTAAAACTTAATTCTATATCCTCTTCAGCACAAGGCGATGTTGTTTCAAACCATATATTTGATGTATCTATCAAATTAAAATCTTTATCGAATCTATGCGCGAAAGCTTTCGATTCTTCACCACCACTTATGCCAGAATATCTACTCGCAAAATAGTTAAGACTATATCCATTTTTAATTCTTTTGTGAGATACCGAGGAACTTCCAATTTGTGCGCCAACTGCATAGAATTGGTCACATGAAATTCTTGATATTTGATTTGATTTCCAATTAGCTTTATATTGGCACAAATTGGCTGTATACCACTCGTTTATAAAATCTTCAGTATTCGTAATAAAATATGTTCTCTTGAATAAAATAAGTTCATCCGCATTTAAAACGAAAAAATTCCAATGCGGTATAGTAGGTATGGGGAACCCAGGCTCTGATCCGTCAGGTGTTTCAAAGTGGTATGTTTCTAACAAAGCCCCATTATTATCAATGCGATACAAGTTTTCAGCTGTTCCAAGAAAAACCTGATTATTAAAAGTATCTACATCCATCTTTACAAACCTGTGTTCAAAGATTTCATATTCATGTTGCCAGAGTAAATTTCCATTGAAATCTATTTTGAAAATATTGCATTGTGTATCCATAGTAGCATAGGTGGCTATATAAATATTCTTATCGTTATCGTGGTAGAAATCAAGGATTTCAAAATCCTCAAGAAAATTCAAATCATATGAATTCTCATTTTGCCCATAGATTATTACAGACATCAAACAGAAAGACAGTATTTGTAAAGAAAGTAGAAATTGATACTTTTTCATTAAAATTGGCATGAGGTTAAAAAAAACGATTATCTAAAGTACGACTTCAAACTCATATTTCAGAGTAATTTAGTTTTATTTCTATTTCCAGAAAAATCTCCTTTACCTCGTTCATCTTATATCAATTGACAGGAAGATTCAAGCTAAGTAATGTCATTATGATAGAATGGTCAATGTGTTGATCTATAATTAATTTTTTCTGAGAGCGACTCGCCTACACCTAACACAGCATGATGACAGAATCACTCCTACGTCGTGACTCTGCATATGCATAATCCGTTATCGACGATTGCATAACTTATCTAATTTTGTACCCATAAAGCACTCATTAGCTACCAAAGTAAACAGAATATATCATAGAAGAAGTTCATAACAAAACGGATGATTTTACGACATTAGCAGCAAAGAATAAAAGAGAAAAAGTCATTTATGCAAGAAGTCGAATTCGATATCAAAGAGCTTACTAAAAGTCAACTAATGATCTGGTTAGGTCAGAAACTCCTACCCCACTCGCCTATGTATAATATGGCGATATCATTTCGCTGGGAAAACTTATCTGTAGATCGATTTAGAGCGGCATTCCAGCAGTTAGTAGAACAATCAGATGCAATGAGAACTGTGTTTGTAGAGGACGGCGGTATACCAAAACAAAAGCTCCTAGCTCAGTTTCCTTATCAGGTAGAAATAATAGATATATCATCCTCTAGTGACATAGAAAACGAATTAGAAATTATAGAAAAAGAACGGAGCGAGCTCGTCTTTGATATGGGAGCTTGCTTGTTTGATGCTGTCCTTATAAAAGTTTCTGCAGTAGACTACGTTTGGTATTTTAATCAGCATCACCTCATTATAGATGCTTGGGGCGTCACGGTACAGTTTAAGTACTTAGCGCAGTTCTACATATCAAACAGTGAGCAGATAGGAACTAAGGTCCCTACCTATGCCCAATATATAGATGCTATTCCAGCTTCTAAAGAAACGAAGCCTTATAAAAATGCACTATGCTACTGGGAAGAAAGGCTCAGCACTTTACCTCAGCCGCCTACCTTTTATGGAAAAAGAAATATCGAACAGAAAAGTCAGTCAGAACGTATCCTTGTAAAGCTGGATCCTTCGCAGACCCTTGCACTAAACAAATTTATAGAAGAAAAAGAGATCAAAGGATGGACGCCGCATCTTACTTTATTTAATGTTTACGCCACCGTTTTGTTTAGCTTAATATATCGAATTACAGATCAGGAAAATGTGTCTATCGGAACTCCGGCGCACAACAGAACAACAACTGATCTAAAAAATACACCGGGTTTATTTATAGAACTATTTCCCATACTTGCCCGTATACATGCAGACCATAGTTTCTTAGACCTATATAAAAATGTACAGATAGGAACCAATGAGTTTTTATTGTACGGCGTTCCTCATTCTAGTACACCAGAAACCAGTAGAAGTTTTAATGTCGTACTGAATTATATCAACGCAAGTTTTGAAAATTTTAATGATATTACTGTCCAGACTAAATGGATACATTCTGGCCATGCAGACCCTAGTCATCATCTAAGATTACAGGTATATGATTTTGATGGGCAAGGACAGACCTTACTTGGTTTTGACATGAATACCTCTATCTTCAGTGAATCGCAGCGCAAAGAAATACCTGAGATTTTTAATACCCTCCTAGATAACTTTATTGCAGATAGATATCAGGCTATAAGAAGACCTTCTATTATTGCTAAAGGAATACAAACAAAAAAAGCTTCCCTTACTTCTGAATTTACAAATACAATATCCTCACTCCAGAACAATCTATCCTCTTCTGATGCCCTTATAATGGATGAGGTGGTGATGAGTTACAAAACTCTAAATGAACATGTCAATCAGTTAGCTAATTATCTAAATAATAATGGTGTTGTAAAAGGGGATCGTATAGCTATTTTACTAGAGCGTTCTCCTGAGTTTATCATTTGTGTATTAGCAATACTCAGATTAGGAGCAACATTTATTCCTATTCCTGTAAATCAGCCGCAGGGAAGAATTATGGGAATACTAGACAATGCAAATCCTAGACTCTGCCTTACAAAATCTGGATACAAGGCCGGAAGTGCCAAAGTAATCCACCTAGATAAAGAAAGTGCGTTTATCAGCAATATGTCAAAAGAAATACAAGCTGTAGAAATACACGCTAATGATCTAGCTTACATTATGTATACCTCTGGATCTACTGGATTACCAAAAGGAGTGAAAATAAGTCATAGGGCGCTTAACCATTATCTAAATTCTGCATCGACATTATACAAAGCAGATGCGAATACAATTATGCCTTTGTTTACCTCAGTTGGTTTTGATCTCACGATTACATCTGTTTTCTTACCACTTATAAATGGTGGCGCAATAAACATATACCAAGAGCCAGAAGAAGGACCAGACCTAGCCATACTAGATGTTATAAAAGATAATAAAGTCAACTGTATAAAACTGACCCCTTCTCATATCAAAATGATAGATGAGACCCATCTAAAAAATTCTATCCTACGCACAGTAATCGTAGGAGGAGAAAACTTTGAAGTTACGGTGGCCAAGTTCCTTCATAATGCCATAGGTAATGGTGTAAAAATATATAATGAATACGGCCCTACTGAATTTACAGTAGGATGTATGGTCCATCAATATGTAAAAGAAGATGAAGAAAAAGTGAGTGTCCCTATCGGTAAAGCCTTTCCAGAGACAACTCTCCACATACTAGATGAGTACCTGAATCGTGTACAATCGGGAAGTGCAGGCGAACTCTATCTGGAAGGGAAAGGAATGGCAAGCGGTTACTTAAATGATGAAGAACTGACAGCTTCTGTATTTATACAGCATCCTACTAATACATCTATATCTTTATACAAGACAGGAGATATCGTTTCCCGTGGTGATGACGGTGTGATCTCCTATCATGGTCGTAAAGATCAGCAGGTAAAAATCAGAGGAAGAAGAATAGAGTTATCAGAAATAGAATCTGCTCTGAATGGATTACCTGCAATACAACAGGTATGTGTAGATCTAAAAAGTCGAGTTATCCACTATCGTAAGGAAGTACAAAATTGTATAAAATGTGGGCTTCCTTCTAATTATCCTGACGCAACATTTGATCAAAAAGGAACTTGTAACTATTGTCTAGAATTCGAAAACTATCAGCAGAAAGTAGAGCAGTATTTTAGATCACCAGAAGATCTTAAAAATTTATTGTTCAGTGTAGATAGCGCAGAGAAAGGAAAATACGATTGTCTCACCTTGCTAAGTGGAGGTAAAGATAGTACCTATGTGCTAGCAAAACTAAAGGAAATGGGCTTAAATATTCTAGCCTTTACCTTAGATAATGGTTACATTTCTAAAGGCGCGATGGACAATGTAGATAGGATAGTAAAATCTCTGGGCGTAGACCATGTCTATGGAACGACAGAAGCAATGGATGCCATTTTTGTAGATAGCCTAGAGACACACTGCAATGTCTGCGATGGATGTTTTAAAACGATCTATACCCTCAGCGCTCAGATAGCTATAGAGAAAAAAATTCCGTTTATAATTACTGGTTTGTCCAGGGGTCAATTTTTTGAGACAAGGCTTACAGAAGAATTATTCCGAACAGAAGACCTAGACGGAGCTAAAATAGATCAGGCTATTCTGGATGCAAGAAAAGCATACCATCAGGTAGATGATGCCGTAAAACAACTTATGGATACTTCTATTTTTGACGATCCAGAGACCTTTGAGAAAGTAAGATTTGTAGATTTTTACAGATACACAGATGTACCGCTTAGTGAAATGCTAAGCTTTTTAGATGAGCAATTATCCTGGGTAAGACCTGCCGATACAGGAAGATCTACAAATTGTCTAATCAACCAAGCTGGTATATACGTACACAAAAAAGAACGTGGATATAGTAACTATGCCTTTCCTTACAGCTGGGATGTTCGTGTAGGTCATAAGACTAGAGATGCATCCCTAGAAGAAATAAATGAGGTCATCAATGAAGAAGAAGTCCACCGTATTCTGAATGAGATCGGTTATACAGGTCAGCGGAAGAAAAACCAAAAAGAAGAACAACTGATTGCTTACTATTCTGGATCTAAAGAGCTTAGCACACAAGAAATAAAGCGCCAGCTAAGTAACAAACTTCCTGACTACATGATACCTGTTCAGTATGTACATGTAGATGCATTCAGACTAACTATAAATGGAAAAATAGATAAAAGCGCACTGCCCCTAGCGCCGCCTATCAGGCCCGATCTAGAAGAAGAATATATTGCTCCAGATTCTGAGTTTGAAATAATAGTACATGACATCTGGTCTGACGTCCTAGGTATAGAAAATATAGGTGTACATGATCAGCTATTAGATATTGGTGGTGACTCCTTATCAGCCATAAGGATTATTGCTAGAATAAATGATGAGCTAGATCTAGAACTAAGTATTCGTTCTATATTCGATCACACAACTATTCATGGATTTGCCATATTCTTAGAATCGAAAATAAAAACATTGTTAGAAGAGATGGGATGATATAAAATAAAGTAGATCAAAGCTATTTATAATTTAAATAAAATCTCTATCCCAGTGCTTTCTCTAGATCCTTTATAAGGTCCCCAGCATCTTCTATACCGATACTTAATCTGATCAAAGAATCTGTCAACCCTACCTTTAGTCGCTCCTCTTTAGGCACACTAGCATGAGTCATCGATGCGGGATGTCCTATAAGTGATTCTACACCTCCTAACGATTCCGCTAGAGCAAAATAATGTGTTCCACTTAGTACCTTATGTGCCGACGCTTTAGAATTATCTACTAGGTCAAAGGATACCATCGCACCGAACATACGCATCTGCTTTTTCGCTATTGCATGACCTGGGTGATCTGTAAATCCAGGATAGAACACCTTAGATACCTTAGGGTGAGTTTGTAAATATTCTGCTACCCTAGTAGCATTTTCACAAGCTCGCTGCATCCGTATGTGTAGGGTCTTAATCCCTCGCAAAACTAGAAAGCAATCAAATGGTCCTGGCACAGCTCCAGCAGCATTCTGGATAAACCTAAGCTCATCAGCTATTTTCTTATCATTTACAATAACACATCCATGGGTAAGGTCCGAATGTCCTCCTAAGTACTTAGTAGCAGAGTGCATAACCATGTCTGCCCCTAGATCTAGTGGATTCTGAAGATACGGCGATGCAAAGGTATTATCTACACATACAGTAATTCCTTTTCCTTTTACCTGATCACATACTGCTTTTATATCTACGATATTTAACATAGGATTAGTCGGTGTCTCTATCCATATCATTTTAGTTTTTTCAGATATCTGAGCAGAGATATCTGTATCCGCTCCCATATCGATAAACTTAAATGTTATTCCGTACTTCCCAAAAATCTTATTCATCAGTCTATACGTACCACCGTATAAATCATTAGTAGATAACATCTCATCTCCCGGTTCCAGCGTTTTCAGGATAGCATCTATAGCGGCAAGTCCACTGCCATAACAAATAGCATGCTGACCATTTTCTAATGCAGCAAGATTAGCTTCTAATGCTGTTCTCGTTGGATTCTGTGAGCGACCATAAGCATATCCTTTATGAACGCCAGGTGCATCTTGGACATAGGTAGAGGTCTGGAAAATAGGTGTCATGATCGCACCTGTACTTGGGTCTGGTACTATGCCAGCGTGTATAGCTTTAGTTGCGAATTTCATGACTTTCTATTTTTGACTACACTTATATAAAATTATTATTTTCGAGCTATTACTTTTTTTGCTGCAGTAACTATATCTGCAACGCTCAAGCCATATTTCTCAAGTAACTGAGTAGGCTTTCCGCTTTCCCCAAAAGAATCTTTCACTGCTACCATCTCCATAGGTGTTGGATTATTACGAGCGATAAGACCTGCTATACTTTCTCCTAATCCCCCTAGGTAATTATGTTCCTCAGCAGATACCGCACATCTTGTCTTTGCAACTGATGCTAGAACTGCTTCCTCATCTAGAGGTTTTATCGTATGTATATTTATAAGTTCTGCACGTATTCCTTCTGCAGCAAGAATTTTTGCAGCTTCTACTGATTGCCATACCATATGACCCGTAGCAAAAATACTTACATCTGCACCCTCTGCTAGCTTAAGTGCTTTGCCTATAATAAATTCCTGATCCTCCGGAATAAATACTGGCCAACTAGGTCTACCAAATCTTAGATACACTGGACCATGATGCTCTGAAATTGCTATTGTTGCCGCTTTTGTCTGATTATAATCACAAGGATTAATCACGGTCATGCCAGGTAACATTTTCATCATACCTACATCCTCTAATATCTGATGTGTTGCACCATCTTCACCGAGTGTAAGACCAGCATGAGAAGCACATATTTTTACATTTTTCTCAGAGTATGCTATAGATTGTCTGATCTGGTCATACACTCTCCCTGTTGAGAAATTAGCAAAGGTACCTGTAAAAGGTATTTTTCCACCTGTAGCTAAGCCAGAGGCTATACCCATCATATTAGCTTCAGCAATTCCTATCTGAAAAAATCGTTCTGGAAATTCATCGATAAAAGCTTGCATTTTTAGAGAACCCACCAAGTCAGCACAAAGAGCTACTACAGAACTATTTTTCTTTCCTGCTTCTAGTAAGCCAGCACCGAATCCGTCTCTGGTAGCTTTCTTTTCTGTATGTTTTATATTTTCGATTTTCATTTTTCGATTTTGAATTGTCTTCTTCTAAAAAATATTAAAAAAATTTAATAGTCCCCTAGTGTTTCCTCTAATTGTGATAGTGCTGATGCAGTCTGCTCATCATTAGGTGCTTTGCCATGCCAGTGATGTGTACCTTCCATAAAATCTACTCCTTTTCCCATAGCTGTTCGCATAAGAATAACCACTGGTTTTCCAGCTGCACTCTTCTCACGAGCCATATCCAGCGTACTGATAATCGCCTCCATATCGTGACCGTCCATATGCAAGACTTCCCATCCAAAAGCATCCCATTTTTTAGGAAGATCTCCTAGGCTCAAAACTTCATCATTAGAGCCATCTATTTGCTGACCATTCCAGTCCACCGTAACGATAAGATTATTGACCTTATTATGAGCTGCAAACATGACCGCTTCCCATATCTGACCCTCTTGCAATTCTCCGTCTCCAGTGAGTACATAAACAAACTTATCGTCATCATTAAGCCGCTTAGCTAGTGCCATACCTATAGCAACAGAAATACCTTGTCCGAGTGATCCACTCGCAACTCTTATACCAGGAAGTCCTTCGTGTGTAGCCGGATGACCTTGTAGTCGAGAGTTAAGCTGACGGAACGTTTCTAATTCCTTAACTGGAAAATATCCACTTCGCGCAAGAACACTATATATGACAGGAGAAATATGTCCATTACTTAGAAAAAAAACATCTTCGTTATTAGCCTCCATATTAAAAGCTGGATCATGCTTCATGGTATGAAAAAATAAAGCAGTAAGAAAATCTGCGCATCCTAAAGATCCTCCTGGATGACCCGAAGCAGAAGAATGTACTTGTCTTATGATATCCCTTCTTACCTGAGAAGCAACATTGGTTAATCTTGTTATATCAGTCATGTTTTCACTTATGTAAATAAAAAAAGGCAATTTGAAAATTCAAATTGCCCCAAACTTATTAATATCTTTTTCAATATTTAAAAAAGCTTAGTTAACTGAATCAACTAACCCTTTTCCTGCTTTGAATTTTACAACGTTTTTAGCTTTGATTTTGATAGTTTCTCCTGTAGCAGGGTTTCTACCATCTCTTGCCGCTCTTCTAGATATAGAAAATGTTCCAAATCCTACGAATGAAGATTTGTCGCCTGCTTTAAGGCTTTTTTCTATTGATTCGAATACAGTATTAACTGCGTCTGTAGCTTGTGCTTTTGAAACATCTGCTCCTTCAGCAACAGCATTAATAAGATCTCCTTTGTTCATTATAAAGTTATTTTAATTATGAATTTTAGCTTGAGCAAAGCTATATTAACTAAAATATATAAACAAACATTTATATGTAAATATCCCTAAATTCAGTGTTTATCCTAGTTTTTGACGATTTTTAAGGCTTTTTCCTAGGGTATTTACTATTAAAGAAATAGTTTTTATCTTTACAGAGATGGAAAAACGAATATTACCTACTATAAAAGCCAGCTTTTTTATCGCTTTTTTGGCGATTTTTAGCCTTTCTTGTAAGACTGGAGAAGGCTGTGTTACGACGGATGGCTACTCACAAGAGGTCGATTTAACAAGCACAAAGCGAGGTAAATCTAGTCTGTTTTCGAAGAAAACAAACAAGAAAATACGGAAAAAGAGAGGTGGTTAATTTAACATAGGATTCATCCCCTTTTCTATTTTCCTTCCTATTGTATTGAGCGATACGATCAGAAAAAAGATCGCCACACCAGGAAAAACGACAAGCCACCATGCCTTATAATTATACTTGACCTGGGCTAACATACTTCCCCATGTAACCTCCTCTACTGCAAGTCCCAGACCCAGAAAAGATAAGGTAGCTTCTAATACAATTGCTGATGCACAAGCGAAAGCGAAACTTACAATAACTGGACCTATTGCATTTAAAAGTATATGCTGTATAATAATATGTAAATCTTTCCCTCCGGATATTTTAGCAGCGTCTATGTAGGCCTTACTTTTTATCTTCAGTACCTCCGCTCTTGTGTATCTAGTGAGCAAGGGCCAACTTACAAATGCAATAATCCATATAATATTCCATAAGCTAGGAACAGAAATAAGACTCAGCAAGGCTAAAATTATAAACACAGAAGGGATAGATTTAAAAATCTCAAGTATCCAACTGATTATATAATCCACAGGTAGCGTAAAGGACTTAGATTGCCCCTTAGATAACAGAAAAATTAAACCCGAGAAAATAATCAGCATAGCAAGAAATGCGAATATCTCATACCATATGTCATTTTGGAACCCAAAGAAGAAGCCCCAGATCCACTGATAAACTATACAAACTAAAGCTAGAGTTAAGAGAATAAGTTGACCAATGTTTACACGTAGGCCCTTATCTCCAAAATAACCAGCCATCAGTCCTAGAAATATCCCTAGAATAGAAGCCAATAAAGTAGATAAAAACCCAACCTTAAGGGCCACAGAGGTACCTCTGATAAGTCCAGCAAATGTATCCCTCCCTAGCCTATCTGTTCCTAACCAATGACGCTGCCTAAAAGTAGAGATCTCCTGATCAGAAAAAGGACTTTTGTAATTACTATTATCTAGGTCTATTGATTTTTCAGAATATGGTATCAGAGGATAGATAGACCAGACTGTTTCCTCTTCAGAAGAGATGGCTCTACTTTCAGAAAACAGTTGATTCATTACCGGGGAATGTAAACCCTCCGTATTTTTAGAAAGTAATGCTACGTCGTTGCAGATAAAGGGTGATATTATTGCTACAAGCAATAGAAAAAAGATATATCGTACCGACCATCGTGCAGTAGTATCACTTTTTAGTTCATTATATATTTGCCCTATTTGTGTCATACTACTTATTAGAAAATCTAATTTTAGGATTGACATAAGCATATATAATGTCTCCTAGAAAGTAAAATATAGCCGTTACAATTGATATGATAATTATAATACCATAGACAACATTCCAGTCCGCCATTTGTATAGATGTGAATAGAAGTCTACCAATTCCTGGTATGTTAAAAATAGATTCTATAACAATAGAGCCCGACAATGCAGCAGGAAACGCAGAGGTAAAAAGTGTGATGATGGGGAAAAGTGCATTACGCAGATTATGTTTTTTTATCGTTCCCGACTTACTCAGTCCCTTAGCAAAGGCAGTATTACTGTAAGGCTGAAAGATCTCGTTCTTAAGGCTCGATTCCATCTGCCTAGATATATAAGAGATAGAATGTAGTGTGTATATTACGATGGGTAGGATTAACATTTTGAACTGAACAGAAAGATTTTTCCAGAAAGAATCAGCCTCATTTGTAATTACGCCTACTGAGGGAAATATATTGGTCCAAGAACCATAATCAGACGTAGTGAAAAATATAAGTAATAAACTTGCTAAAAAAAAGATAGGCATCGTATAGAAAAGATAAGCTGAGAACTGTATGCCACGACTTAGCCATCGATGCTTCGACGAACTAGAAAAAATGCCTAAGCTTATCCCGAAGAAAAAACTTATTATGATAGCAATGATAACAAGAAACAAAGTCCACTTCAATGCTTCTACTATAATAGCTAGCACAGGTCGCCCATCTATTATAGAAGTTCCCATATCTCCAGCTAACATACTAGATAACCATAGGTGATACTGATTAGCAGTACCGTGCCAGTGTAGCTGAGGAAAACTAAATCTTCTTTCAGCAGGTAGGTCTTGCTCTAAATCTATAATACTTTGTGTGAAATAATTTTTCAAAACATCAGCATTATATCCTTTCTCTAGTAATAGACTAGCTTTTTTTCTATGACTCGGATCTACAATCTCATTTACAGAAACAGGAAAATGTGAAGGCTGCATACTGATGTAAAAAGAAGGCTTATCTAAGTGCTGTTCTCTGTATAGTTTTGTATAAGAAAAAACATCTTGTGAAACTTCATCTTCAGAGAGATTAATTCCTTGCGCCGCTAGCTGATTTTCTATAGGATCATTAGGTATATATCTACTGAGGAAAAAAGCAAACAAGCTTACAAAGAAGACAGTTAGTGGAATTCTTATAAGCCGTTTTATAAAAAACTGCTCCATCTACTTTACTTTTTCTAGTGCTGCTTTCTTGTAGAATGTATTGGCTAAGTAACCTGGTCGCTTAGCCGTAGAACTAGCTTGGATATCTTTACTTACTACAATTTTCTTCTGTGGGGTATAAAGAAATATTACTGGCTGGTCTTCATACATGATTTCTTGTAACCTCAGATATAAGTATGACCTCTTTTCCTCATCTCTAGTTTCTCTTATCTGCTCTATGATCTTATCAGCAGCCTCACTTCTGTAGTTAGCATAGTTTCTTTCTCCTGGTATGGCCATACTAGAATGCCATCTAGAATAAGGATCATCAGGTGACGCATCTTGTACAATCGCCAGAGCTGCCATATCGTACTTTCTAGTACTTGTATGCTCCTTAGAAATAAGAGAGCTTTTCTTACGTGTTATATTTATATTTACACCCACTTCCTTCGCATTATTCTGAAAAAGAAGGGCTACACTCTCACCTAGTGCATTACCTGATATAAGAATCTCGATACTGAGTTCCTCCTTCTTACCATCTATCTGCTTATCTAGTATACCATTGTTATCGGTATCCTGCCAGCCTGCATCCTGAAGAAGCTTTTTTGCTTGCTCGGCATCATAGCCTATGGGTGCTAACTTATCATTATAGTATGCCTTCGCTGGATTAAAATGTCCTATAGTTCTGCGCCCTAATCCATAGTCTATAGTATTAATAATCTTATCTATATCCAGAAGATGTGCTAAAGCACGTCTTACGTTCTTATCCTGTAGTTGTGGTCTATCATTGTTCAGCGCTATATAATAGTATCTGATTATCGCTGGTGTGAAAAACTGAAACTTATCTGATGCTTCATCTTCTTTTCTTAGATTAGCAAAGACATCACTATTCCTCAATGTAATAATATCTACTTCACCATTTTTCAACGCTGTAACTGCTGTATTATCATCAGGCATCATCTTAAAAATCATCTTCTCTACACCTGCTCGCAAGAAAGGTATGTCAGGGTAATTGTCACCCCAGTAGGCTTTCTTTTTTTGTAGGATAATGCTCTGATTCGTATTCCAGTTGCTGAGTTGGTATGGACCTGCACCTTCTAGGATGTCTCTACTGGCTTCTGGACTATTGAAAAAATTTACAAATTGCATGATGCTAGCATCCTTCTGATATATAGCTTCATTAACTATAAAATCATCCGACACATCAATCTCAGCAAGTGCATTTTCCTTATCGTAAATATGCGCTGGTAATAGATCTATCGTCAGGCATACTTCTAGCGCTAGCATATAATTCTTATCTACATAGATGCTGAACTGTTTAGGATTGCTAGGATCTACTTTGACATCTTTGATATTGTTTACCAAGGATCTCCATGCCCCCGTGTTAGATAGCGGTAGCTTTATAGCCTTAACTGTAAAGGCGTAATCCAGACCTGTAATCGGCTGACCATCAGACCATACAGCATCCTCTCTTATGTTAACTGTATAGATAATATTATCATCATCTGACTTTTCCTCGGGAATTTCCTCTATGAGTATTGGAGATAAAATTAGGTCTTCAGGATGATAATCAGCAAGCGGAAGATATATATATTGGAACACTTCCCGCGCAGAAGAAGATGGATTAAAAATAGGGTTCAGCTTTGCAGGGTCCTTACTAATTCTAATATTAAGTTCCGAAATATGCTGTTGTGCATTTTTATCGGGTTTACATCCATAGATAGATATAACACCGAGCAATAGACAAAAGCTTTTCAGAAAGATATTATTCATAGCTATTTTTTGTACTTACACTATGAAGTTAGCAAAATCCTTTGACATGAGCTAAAACTTGCATTACGCATAAGAAAATCTCCCAGAATGAAAAATAATTCCTATCTGTTACAACTTAATATACCTGTTTGAGTTTTTAGTAATAGTCAAGATTATACATTATGAAAAAAATACTTATCGGAGGAGGGACAGGTCTTATCGGTCAGCGGCTTGTAGAACTTATAGATCATAAGCAATATGAGCTTGCCATTCTGAGTAGGAAGAAACGTGCAGATGATAAGGTCAACTATCTCGTGTGGAATCCCAGTGCAGGAACCATGGATCTAGAAGGATATAAACCAGATATTGTTATCAACCTTACTGGAGCTGGCATAGCCGATAAGTTATGGACTAAAAAACGTAAAGAAGAACTCATCTCTAGCCGTGTAAAAAGTACTGCGCTTCTACAACAGGCTATAGAGAATAAAGAAATAAATCCAGACGCCTATTTTTCTGCCTCTGCCGTAGGATACTATGGAAATAGAGGAGAAGAAAAACTTACGGAGAAAAGTCCAGCGGGAGATAAAGATTCCTTCTTAGTACATTGTTGTCAATTATGGGAGGATGCTGTAGATAAGATTACGCCTCTAGTACCTAGAGTTATAAAATTCAGAATAGGTATCGTGCTTTCTACAAAAGGAGGGGCACTAGAAAAAATACTACTTCCTATGAATTTTGGGATAGCGGGTTACTTTGGTAGCGGAAAACAATATTACTCATGGATACACATCGATGATGTTTGTAGATCTATAATCCACCTTTTAGAAGATAAAGATGCTGCAGGCATTTACAACGGAGTAGGTCCTAGTCCGATGCCTCTAAAACAGATGACAGTGGGTATCAAAAAAGGTATACAAAAGTGGGCACTTGTCCTACCCGTTCCTGCCTTTTTGCTGAAGCTTGCGATGGGAGAAATGAGTACCATGTTACTGAATAGTACACGAGTAATTCCTAATCGATTAGTAGATGAAGGTTATAAGTATTCCTTTCCTGAAATAGAAGCCGCTGTCGCTGATCTGAAGGCACATCAGAAGTAATACCAATTGAACCTTGAGAAGCCGCATAACTCGTGCAGCGTTACGCGGTATATTTTGATCTGATCTACAAAATTCTATATGGCATCTTCAATTACAAATGGTCTAACAATGTATAAATGCTGCTCGGATTACATTTAGTGAAAAAATAAATAGGAAGAGTATTTCTACTTAACTATAAGAATTGTGTGTGGATAAAAAAAAGCTCTAACCATCATAGGCTCCCATTACCACACGGTCCCTAATGCATATTTTTGATGGTAACAGGAATGATATATAACTTTATCTGGATTATAAAGCCTGCGTTCAGGGCATAAAAAAAAGATTTCAAATCATTACCTGAAATCTTTTTTTGTAATACATAAACACCCTTATATATACAAGACCCTATAATTGGGCTCTACCCCATAAATCTTGTCCTACAGATAGCATACATATCGATTACAGATTATAAGTTGGAAATTGGGTAGTGGGGGAAATGAGGAAAACAATAAAATTTCTAGACTATTACAGGGCGATAATTGTAGCGATAAGTGTAGTAATAGAATCGTAGTTCTTATCATTAGCTTTTGCGACAGCTAGTGCTTGCTCTGCTGAACTTAGCGCTCTCTTCTTATCTTTGTGCAGAAGATAGATCACTGCCATATCTTCGTAATACTGAAAATTATTCGGATTTTCTGCAATGACATCTTCTATTAATTCTATACTTTTTTTCTTACTTTTCTTATCCGACCTTGTACGTGCTAGTACTTTTGCAAGTCTACTCATTTCCGAGAAATCACCTGGTGCAATGAAGGATAGATAGTTCTGAGCAACATCAATATACTCTTCTGTCTTATCTGCTTCGTGTAATCTATTCAGATAATACAAGTTAGCGTTTTTGTCTATGTTGTGAGGATCTACATAGGAAAGTAGTATTTTTGTCTTATTTAGATCTGGCCTAGGATATCCGTTGTACAACTTATTATATACGAGCAGGTCTATTGTACGACTTATCTTCTCTTCTCCTATAAGTTGGGCAAAGGCACTATAATTATCAAGTATATACTGAAACTCCTTGGTGTCGGTATCATAAACAAAGTCAGAAATAAATCTCATGTTCTTTTCTGTGGACCAGTCCTCCTGCGTAGCCAGATAATTCTTTACTGTTTTTCTATGGCTACCGTCCATAAGTTGCATTCTGAAGTATGCCTCTTTGTATAGAATTTCTGGTGGAATACTGCCTTCCGTGTTAAGCACGTATAATATTTTCTCTCCAGGTTTTTTAACAACAGATTCTGGAGTAGCTTCCTTAGGTGTAATCGTTTCTTGTTTTACTATAGGAGGAGGATTATTAACAACAGGTTCTTTTCTTATCACAGATGGAGGCGATATAATTTCATCGCTTGCAGCGTATTCTGCTACTGGCGGCGTATATGGTTCCGTCACTGTTATCGCAAGGTCTAACAATTCTTTAGGAGGAATTATTCTATTATCTACCTTAAGCCTTACATTTCCGTACTTATCTAAAATAAGAATGGTAGGCAGAAAAATGACATCGTATCTTCTGTAAATTTCTCTACCTATTTCCGTTTCCATATCATACTTGACATTAACAAACTTATCATTAAAATAAGCTGCTACATCATCATCTAGGAATGACTTAGCTAGTTCTTTACATGGACCACACCATTGCGCATAGGTATCTATAAATATGTCCTTATCTTCTCGCTGTGCGAGAGCTAAGGCACTTTCTATATCTGTATTTACATAAAAACTTATAGAGCTTGCCTGCGCATGTGCTGCACTAGATATTACACTAAAAAATAGTGCAAACAAAAGGGTAAGTTGTTGGGGTCTATAGATCACTTAGAATTTCTAATTCTTTCTATCGTTTTGTCATATAACTGAGTAGGTTCTCCCTTTTTCTCAGCCTCCTTTCTCGCTTTTTCTACAACTTTTATGGCCTCTTTAGTATTGCCATTATCTACTAATATGTTCGTATACAGAACCTGATTCTCTTTCGTATTTTGTTGCTTTAGTAAATCTTTAGCCAATTTCTCAGCGAACAATTTGTTCTCCTTTTCGTCTTTGAAGGTTCCGACAAGATCTCCTATCGCCCACTTCAATGTAGCAGGATCTTTCTTTCCGTATGTTTTAGTATAGTCTTTCATGGCCTCCAAGTAGCCATCGAAGTCTCCTGTATTCTTATAAAAAGCCACATCACTTTCTACAGAAAACCGCTTAGCGGCAGACTTAGAAGTATGCAATTTCATCTTTTCCTTAGCTTCTATTACTAGATCATAAAAGTCAAATTCTATTCCTTTATCCACCGTCTTTTTGCAGGCAGAATTTATTTTTTTGTCAAAAGCCTCTTGGCCTACCTGAGAAAGTATAGAAGCTTTTTCTTCCGCCATCTGCTCGAATATTCTAGAATCACAATCTACCGTAGCCGCAAATAAGAACATCGCTTTTTGTTCTTCGCTGATTTCTGGTTTTGCATTCAGATAATCATTTGATATTTTAAGACTTGGCTTTCCTGCCTTGTTTAATTCCGTAACATAATTAACCATCAGCTCATAATTTCTATCCCCTTTCTCGTAGAATTCTGCATACTCCCCGCTTCTATCGTAACTTCCTGTCACAGCTTGTGCTTCCTTCAGAAAATCTGGAGCCTTTCTTGCACCTTTTAATTTTTTGACAACTTTACCATTACCATCTATAAAAAACATAGTAGGATAGGCCGAAACTTTGTACTTAAGACCAAAGCTCATGCCTCGCTCTTTCTCCATATCTAGTTTGATACTAACAAAATTTTCATTGAAATAATCTCCTACTGATGCTTGCGTAAATACATTCTTTGCCATCCGCTTACAAGGGCCACACCAGGTCGTGTAACAATCTACAAATAGTAATTTGCCTTCTTCCTTGGCCTTAGCCATCGCTTCTTTCCAGCCTTCTGTGTTGAATTCGATTCCTTGCGCACTTGACAGTAGAGGAGCAAGGAAAACAAATAGTAGTAGTATTAATCTGTTCATCTCCCTATATATTACTAGAATGTAAAAATCTCTCGGATTAGTATCCAAAAATAAAGCAATTTAACCCAATTATAAGGCTAAACATCTATTTAACAATATCCTAACAAAAATAGTGCACAAATGCATAAAATAATGGTTTTCATGTAAATATGTTTGTAATTAACGAATAGTACCTACGGCACGGCTTTATAACTTATAACAAAGATCTAACAATATGATGTCCCTACAGAACAAGAAACATGATATCTTGAATGATATAAGATCGCGCTATGGATGATGCAATATGGGTTAAAAAATATAGCAAATTACCCCGTACCATAGGCACGAAATAAGTGCTGGAACTAAAGAAGTTCGTTACGTAAAAAACTATACTCAGGTATTATATTATAGCAGATCGTGGGAAAAGAAAAGCGCTTTCTAAATACGGAAGTTTCATAAATAAACCTGAGTAGTTATCCCTTTTGAAGTAACCGGAGACTTCTAGATATTTCCAGTTGTATTCTTTGGTTCTCGACTTTATGATATTGCTTTTTCAGAAATTTTTCACTTTCATATACACCACTAAACGCTCTGATGAGTTTCCATTTTATTAAATCATTAGATTCGTTCTCCTGATAACAAGATATCAGAGGTTCATAAATATAATCAGCTTCATTGTAGAAATTGATGTGTCCTATCGTGTCTATGAGTTCGCTTAAGGCTTGTATATCGACTGTTTCTAGTCTGATCAGTGATGCTGGAATGGCCATTTCCCCCATTCTAACTAAAGCTCTACTTGCTATATCCCTAGGTAATGGATAACTATCTTTAGAGAATGATTTTTCAGGGACAATTTTATGTTGGTTATTACCTATTTTTCCCAGACATTGTATCAGTGGATATAGTGCTAATTCTTGAAGTCCCGATAAAGTTTTACTAATCTCGATTTTGGGATATAATTTCTTTTCTTGAACCAGTGCATCTATGAGATTGTCTACAGTCTTTTCACTTTTGTGATGAGCTAGTAGTCTTGCCCCTAAGGTTCTCTCTGTAGCTACTTTACTCTCAAGTAATCTGAGCTTTTCTTCATACGATATATGCTCAAATTCCGAGGCTACTCCATCTTTTAGGTATCCGCGATTTTCTAGTCTTTCCTGTTTTGTTATGCTCATAACTCCTTTGCGAAGGTACATTATAGTTCATCAAAAAAGGATAGTAATTTACAAAGACATAAAGATTATTCTGGTCTACTTTTTCTCTTTCTTTTTCTATGAGACATCTCACTGAGGACGTTCTTTTTAAAATCTTTCTCTGCAGCAAATAGGAGATATATTCTTATACAACCAAGTATATAACTTAGCATGACCTTTAAAATTCAGTATGTTCTTGTAAATTTTAATGAAAGTATTTTGTAAGACATCATCTGCATCTTCATGAAAAACAACCATACTCCTAATATGCCAGTACAGTTTTTCCTTATATGCTTCTACTAAAGCACTAAATCCCTTATCCACTTCAGACTGGGAAAATAACAATAATATCTGTTCATCAGTTATCTTCATATAGGCAATTACAGTAGTTTAGACGCTATAAAAAGGTATAGGTTTAAAAATAAATACTGATAAATAAATTTCGCTTCATTTTTAGGCTTGTAATATATTAACTTAGCCGCGATATGATTAAACATATAAACAGAATCACTGCAAAGGTAATTCTAAAAATAATTGGTTGGCGTGTAACGGGGTTTAATCCGGCTCACGTAAAGAAATCGATTGTTCTAGTTGTGCCGCATACCTCTTACTGGGACTTTCCCATAGGTATCCTATCGCGCAACTATTTTAATGCTAATATTAAGTTTGTAGGCAAGGCAGAATTGTTCAAAGGCATTCAGGGTTGGGTCACGAGAAAAATGGGTGGGATACCCGTAATAAGGGGTGGCAATACGACTTTTATAGAGGATGTAGTAGCTATGTTTGACAATGCCGAAGAACTATGCATTCAGATTGCTCCAGAAGGAACAAGAAAAAGAGTTAAGCATCTTAAGTCTGGTTTCTACAGAATAGCAACACAAGCTAAAGTACCTGTTATTCTTACCAAGTTCGATTTCAAAATCAAAGAAGTAAATTTTGGAGAACCTTATTATCTAAGTGATGATAAACCTTTTGAGATGAAGAAAGTAGAAGATTACTTTAGGGGCACACAGGGTAAGATAAAAGAAAATAGTTTCTTATAACAAGAAACTATATGTTGACATAATAAGACCAGAATAAAAACAAAGCATGAAATATCAGAGTATGGACCAGAATAAATATTTTGAGCTAACCGAATCCTATTTACAAAAGGAAGTAGAGCTTAAGGATATAGATGAGCTGATCCGTATACTAGTCTTCCATGAACACAAATATTATGTAGAAAATAGTCCTCTCATAAGTGATGAGCAATATGATAAACTCTATAATAAGCTCAAAAAAATAGAAGCTGAAAATCCAACAGCTGTCCGCAAAGATTCGCCAACACAACGAGTGGCATCTGATCTCAGTGATAAGTTTGTCAATGTTGCTCATATCACGCCTATGTTATCCCTAGGTAATGCTTATGATGGTGCTGATCTGAAGGATTTTCATACACAGATTACTAAGCTGCTAAACACAGAAGAGGCAGAAGAAATGACTTATTGTATAGAACCTAAATATGACGGAGGAAGCATTGCCCTAGTTTACGAAGGGGACTATCTCGTTAGAGCTGCTACGAGAGGAAACGGCGCTCAGGGAGATGACATTACAAACAATGCGAGAGCTATTCCGTCTGTGCCGCTGAGGGCAGCGTTTTCTAGATATGGAATCTATAAAGTAGAACTTAGAGGAGAAGCTGTTATTGCTAAAGATGTATTCGCAAAAAAGAATCAGGCTAGACAAAAGCAAGGTTTACAATTATTTGCCAATGCTAGAAATGCTGCAACAGGAGGACTAAGAATGAAGAATCCGGCCGAAGTAAGTGATCGGGGTCTGACCGTATTTATCTTTCAGATAGCCTATGCTGTGGACCAAGAAGGTAAGGACATGTTGCCTAGTCTAAAATCCCATTTCGAAAGTCTAGAACTTCTGGGTGCTTTAGGATTTAAGGTTGCGAAAGAAGAAAAATTATTATGTCAAAATATACAGGAGGCTATAGACTTTGGCAAGACCTGGGAAGCTAAGAGAGATGCCTACAACTACGAGATAGATGGTATGGTGATCAAGCTCGATGATTATCAATTACAGGAAAGATGTGGCATGACACAGCACCACCCTCGATGGGCGGTGGCCCTAAAGTTCAAAGCGAAGCAAGCTGTAACGACACTTATAGATGTGGAATACCAAGTCGGTAAAATAGGTTCTATCACACCCGTTGCCAAGGTAGAACCTACACCACTAGCAGGTGTAACTATCTCTTCTATCTCTTTACATAACGAAGAATTTATTTTACAGAAGGATCTTCACCTAGGAGATAAGGTGCTTATAGAAAGGGCAGGCGATGTAATTCCTTATATAGTAAAGGCACTACCGGAACTCAGAACAGGGGTAGAGAAAAAAATAGCCTTTCCTACATTTTGTCCGATCAATATGGATGAAAAAGTTGTTCTAGAAAAAGAAGAAGGAGAATCAGCGTGGCGATGCAATAACTGTAGTTGCGGAGCACAGGATCTACAAAAAATAATTTTCCATGTGTCCAAGGTAGCTATGGATATAGATGGTTTTGGAAAGTCATATGTAGAGAAGTTTTTTGAACTCGGATGGATAAGTGACATCGCTGATATATACAACTTAGACTATGATAAAATATCTTCTCAGGAGGGATTTGGTCAGCGTTCTGCAGACAACTTAAGGACCTCTATAGAGAAAGCAAAAACAAATCCCTTACATAGAATTCTACATAGCCTGAGTGTACACCACCTAGGGAAAAAGGCTTCTAAAATTATTGCTGAACGGATCGACCATATTATGGACCTCATGGACTGGAATGAAGAAAAATTTACGGAGATAAAAGATATAGGACCCGTTGTCGCTAAGAATGTGGCTCAGTTTTTCAGTGTACCTAAAAACATAGCGCTCCTAGAAAAGATGGAATCTTATGGCGTAGATATGCACCAGAAAGAAAAAGATAAAGCGAGAGTTCTAGATGCTGATGCACCACTTGTAGGAAAGACAATTCTGTTTACTGGAACACTGGTAAGAATGGGTAGAAAAGAAGCGCAACAGCTCGCTGAGCAAGCGGGTGCTAGAAACATAAGTGCTGTAAGTAGTAATCTTAATATACTGGTTGCCGGAGCTAAGGCTGGTTCTAAACTAAAAAAAGCGGAAGCGCTAGGTACGGTGGAGGTCATGACGGAAGATGAGTTTTTAGAGCTTATAGGATGGGAAGGATAAGGTTCTGAGATATTAAAGAAAGAAAATAATAAATCAGAAAAAACTCTTATTTTTATATCGTCGTAATTACACAACAATGAATTTACACGCGGATAAATATATAAATCCTCTAACAGATTTCGGATTCAAAAAATTATTTGGAACCGAACCCAACAAGTCTCTATTAATAGACCTTCTAAATCAAATTCTTCCCGATAGAAAAATTCAGGACTTATCTTACGCTTCAGGAGAAAGATTAGGATTAACAAAATTAGATAGAAAAGCCATTTTCGATTTATACTGCATTGGAGATAATGGAGAAAGATTTATAGTAGAGATGCAGAAAGCAAAACAAAATTTTTTTAAGGATAGAAGTGTATTTTATGCTTCCTTTCCCATACAAGAACAAGCTAAAAAAAATAATTGGGATTATAAATTAGATCCGGTCTATTCAGTCGGAATATTAGATTTTATTTTTGACGATCATAAGAACGAAAAAGAATTGTTATACCATTTCTATTTTTAGATGACGGAAAAGGATTTAGAATTGTTCAAAATGGATCAAGGCAAAAAACGTAGG
>ENA-ORXT01000149-ORXT01000149.1-marine-metagenome-genome-assembly--contig:-NODE-149-length-116573-cov-9.970394_pt1 | contig 116573 bp, 111 predicted proteins | sample MGYA00237868_ERZ511482 | MGnify/ENA metagenome assembly ERZ511482 | reverse complement strand
CAGTAGCTTTCAAGATAATACAAACCACAGATAAGGTTACCGGTTGCTTCCGCTTTACGAATCGCTTTCGCAACAGATTCGGCAATCCATTCTTGTGCGCCGTGTTTAACTAACGCATTCTTACTCACGGTTTCAATCTTATCTAATGAGACATTCACTTTACTCATATAACTAATTTTCCTATTGTTTGCCATGCAGGCTCTGCCAACTCGGCAAGGTATCATTTTCTGTTGCAGTGGCGAGAAACACACCTCGAGCCACTGCACGCGCCATACATAATGCTGCGGCATGGCCTAGCGCCATTTGCAGCACAGCAGACTTTGTATCGTCTAGTGGTTTTTCTCTGGTCGACACACCAAATATTAAATCACCGTCGAACAAGGTATGTGACGGCACAATCGATCTTGCCAGACCATCTTGCGCTGCAACGGCGAAACGCTTTGCTTGTGCCTTATCTAGAACCGCATCGGTCGCAACAATACCGATGGTGGTATTTGCCTTAGCTTCGTACGCGCTCAGCTTTTCATTTTTCGGTTCATACAACGGATGAGTTTGCGTGCAGACACCAAGCCCACCAAATTCGTTGTCCACTTCGAAAGGGGCCGCCCAAAATTGATTAGATTCAGGAACCAGCGGACTTCCATGCGGGTTCACGACAACCAACGCACCAACGGTGTGACCGCTGGGTAACACGATTGATGCAGAGCCTAACCCGCCTTTTAGTGTGGCAGTAGTCGCTCCAGTTCCAGCGCCGCTGGTGCCCAATGTAAAAGTCTGATCGCTATTGGCTAGTGCATCTCGTCCGAGTCGACCGTATGGATTTTGCGACCATTTTTTATTACCACCATTGATGAGGTCAAAAATAATAGCTGCAGGGACAATAGGCACTGTAACGGGTCCAACACGAAAACCACGATCGTTTTCGGCTAGCGCATCGGTGACCCCAGACGCTGCATCGAGACCAAATGCCGAACCTCCAGCCAGTACGATTGCATCGATATCATTAACCAAGTTTTCTGCAGCAAGGCAATCTGTTTCGCGCGTACCGGGCGCGCCACCCATGACATCAACACTGGCCAAAAATGGTTTATCTGCCGTTAATACCGTGACGCCTGTTTTTATTTCATCACTGTGGGCATTGCCAACTGATAAGCCTGGTACATCGGTAATCAGATTTCTTTTGCCCGCTTTCATCATCATCTTAACCGTGAGAGACCGCGACTGTTTTAAGGGTGGAAAACCCGTATAAAGCCTCAAAGCCTTTTTCACGCCCATGGCCCGATTTACCAACACCACCAAACGGCAATTCAACCCCACCACCTGCACCGTAGTTGTTTATAAACACTTGACCAGCTCGCAATGCCTTGGCCATACGCATTTGTCTTGCACCACTGTTAGTCCATACCGATGCAACAAGACCATAAGGTGTGCCGTTAGCAATAGCCAATGCTTCGTCTTCATCATCGAACGGGATGATGACTTGTACCGGACCAAATATTTCTTCCTGAGCCAACACATGATCTGGACTGACATCGGCGAACAAAGTCGGCAACACGAAATGTCCACCTGCACTGGCTTCATCATGCCTGACGCCTTCGGCTACTTTGTTAAGGTTGTCACCGAGCTTGATGTAGTCACTGACAAGACTCTTTTGCCGAGCAGAAATTAATGGACCAACATCAAGATCATGCATCGCATCGCCTACTTGCAACGCGGTGTAACGTTCACGTAATCGTTCCACTAAAGATTGATAGGCACCGCGTTGAATGAGTAGACGAGAAGCTGCTGAGCAAGTTTGTCCAGCATTTTGAATACCAGCATTAACCAGAAATGGTAGAGCTGCATCCATGTCGGCATCATCAAATACGACTTGTGCCGATTTACCACCAAGCTCTAACGTCACCGGTACCACCGATTCAGCTGCAGATGCCTGAACCTTCGACCCCGTTAAAACAGAGCCGGTGAAAGATATATGTTGTACGCCAGTGTGTGCGCTCAACGCACTTCCGGCCTCGCTGCCCAAACCCGGCACAACATTCAATGCGCCAGAAGGCAGTCCTGCACGTGAGGCAAGTTCTGCAAAAGCAAGCGCGGTAAGACAAGCTTCTTCTGCAGGTTTCAATACACAAGCATTGCCCATCGCTAACGCTGCACCGACTGAACGACCAATGATTTGCATTGGATAGTTCCACGGCACAATATGGCCAGTAACGCCGTGCGGTTCGCGTAGAGTAAATGCGGTATATCCTTCTAGATAGGGCAATGTTTCACCGTGTACCTTATCCGCGGCACCCGCATAAAACTCGCAATAACGAGCAAGTGCCACTGCATCTGCGCGGGCCTGCTTTAAAGGCTTACCAACATCAAGCGCTTCTAGGTGTGCTAATTGATCAACATTCTCAAGCACTAGTTGACCAAGGCGACTAAGCAGACGCCCACGCTCCAACGCAGTTGCTCGACCCCATCCTGTTTTTAGTGCTGTTTGGGCTGCAAACACAGCGGCATCGATATCAGTTGCGCCTCCTCTGGCTATGTCACAGAGCCGCTCACCCGTTGATGGATTTTCTAATTCAAGCACATCACCTTCTAGTCCAGGCTGCCATTCACCACCGATAAAACAATGTGATGGATCAAAGCCAAAATGTGCAACTAACGATGCGACCTGTTCGGTACTTGATATCGTGCTCATACTTAACCTGTTTGAGATGCCGACGAGGGCAATTGTGGCGCCGCCGCTAATAAAGCTTTTGTATAACGATGTTGTGGTGATACAAATATGCTCTCTGTATCACCTCTTTCAACAATTTGACCATCTTTCATCACCAGCACACGATCGGTAATGCTACGAACCACCGACAAATCATGCGATATAAACAAATAGGCTAATCCGTGAGAATCGGCCAACTCAGCCAACAGGTCGAGCACTTGTGCTCGAACCGAAACATCCAACGCTGAAACGGCCTCATCGAGAATAATCAGTGCTGGCCGGATGATCAAAGCGCGTGCTATCGCAATACGCTGTCTTTGCCCACCTGAAAACTCATGAATATATTTATCTGCATCTCCACCGGTTAACCCAACACTTTCAAGCGTTGTGCGAACCAAGGTCGCGCGCGCAGCCCCCTTGGGGGGATTGTCCAACACATGTAGCGGCTCAGCCACTAAGCGTGCTACCCGATGGCGCGGATTGAATGAACTGTATGGGTCTTGAAACACAACCTGCATTTCACGGCGTACACGTCTGGACAACGCTACACCGGTTTGAAGCTGCACACCATGCAGCATGATACTGCCACCATTAATTGGGGATAGGCCCAGAAGCGCTTTCGCCAATGTTGACTTGCCACAACCGCTCTCACCGACCAAGCCAACACTTTCGCCTGCATGGATAGTGAGGTTGACTTTATTGACGGCTCTAAACATTTGCCTTGGACCAAACATTGTGCGGCGAGCCATTGGGTATTCACAGACTAAATTGGTCAGTTCTACCAAGGGGGCGATTTTTTCTTTTTCGTTATCACGCTCTGGTACGTGACTGGATGCGTCGAACAATGCTTTTGTATAGGGATGCGACAACTCGTCGAAGATGGTTCTTGTGGACCCACTGTCTAGTATATGTCCATCTCGCATAATGACCATCGTATCAGCAACTTCTGAGACTACCGCCAAATCGTGTGTGATCAGAATCATCGCCATATCAGAGTCTTTAACAAGTTGTTGCAGTAGCGCTAAAATTTCTGCTTGAGTGGTCACATCAAGTGCCGTTGTTGGCTCATCGGCTATCAACAACTTCGGTTGTAAGGCAACTGCGATGGCGATAACGACACGTTGCCTTTGACCGCCTGAAAGTTCATGAGGATAACGCGTCAGCGGAAATTCAGCATTTGGTAGCCCGACCTGCTCTAGAACAACAGCTGCTTGTTGCATTGATTCTCGGCGACTAACCGACTTATGCAACGCAATACACTCAGCCACTTGAGAACCAATCGTTTGCACTGGGTTCAATGCAGTCATTGGCTCTTGAAAAACCATACCGATATCGTTTCCACGAATGCTGCACATTTGATCTTCGGTGGTGGTCACAATATCAACACCGTCAAAGAGAATATCGCCGCTTAGCGATGAACCTTGTGGTAGGAGTTGCATAATCGACAAAGCAGTCATGGACTTACCGGAACCACTCTCACCGATGATGCCAAGCACTGAGCCTGCACGCACTTGCAATGACACCTCATGTAGAATAGGCGTGTTGTGAATCGACAAACTAACGTTAGTCAGGCTGAGCAAGGGTGCTTTGCTATCGTTCATGACGCAACCTTGGGTCAAGCCAATCACGCAACCCATCACCGAGTAAATTCAAACCTAATACGGTTAACAAAATAGCCAAGCCAGGAAGCACCGCAAGACGCGGCTCCATCATGATTAGCGTTTGGCTATCGGCCAGCATTCTGCCCCAACTGGGTGTGGGTGGCTGTGCGCCCAGTCCAACAAACGACAACCCCGCTTCGGCCAGAATGCCCAAAGAGAACTGGATAGTGCCCTGCACGATAAGCAAATTCGTGATGTTCGGCATTATGTGTTCAAACGATATTCTTGCTACACCCTTACCGGCCGCACGAGCGGCCAAAATGTAATCGCGCTTCCACAAACTCAATGCAGCACCGCGAGATAGTCGTGCGAACACAGGAATGTTGAATATGCCAATAGCAATTATGGCATTCAGAGCGCCTGGCCCATAAACAGCTGTGATCATTATCGCTATCAATAATGCTGGGAACGCAAACACTAAATCGTTGCCACGCATAATGGTTTCATCGATAAAACGCCCACTGTTTGCTGCAGCGGCCAAACCCAATGGTATACCGAACAGCATGCCAATGCCGACCGCGACAAACGCCACTGCAATGGACGTTCTGGCACCCACCATCAACATCGAGAACATGTCTCGACCATAGTGATCCGTGCCAAGCCAATGTGTCGCACTGGGCGCTTGAAACCGCGCCTTAATATCGATCAGCGTGACATCGAATGGCGTCCAGATGTACGAAATTAATGCAGCGCTGAAGAACAACAACACCAAAAAAAAGCCGGGTAGCAAACTGCGCAACTTCATCGTGAGCTCCGCAACCGAGGGTCGACCCATGCATAGGCAAGATCAACAAGAAAGGTCACCAGCACGACGGCCAATACCAAAATCATGACGACGCTTTCGACAACGATCAGATCACGACTGGCAATGCTTTGGAAAATTAACCGACCCAACCCTGGCAGGTAGAAAACGTTTTCGATAATAATGGCGCCGGCCAGTAAGAATGAGAACTGCAATCCAATAATGGTCAACACCGGCACCATGGCGTTGCGTAACGCATGTTTCCATAGTGCTTGACGTCGACTTAACCCTTTAGCACGTGCGGTACGCATAAAGTCCTCGTTCATAACATCGAGTAATGATGAACGCATAACCCGAGTGAGAATAGAGGCTTGAGGCAGCGCCAGTGCAATCGCAGGCAAAGTAAGCGATTTCACGGCTTGAAAAAAGCCGGCATCCCATCCTGCAAATCCACCTGCTGAAAACCAGCTTAGCTTTATCGCAAACAAAAGTACCAGCAGCATGGCAAACCAAAAATTGGGAATGGCAACACCGAGTTGTGTAAGCGCCATGACTATTGTGTCGGTAATACCGCCGCGGCGACTAGCCGCATACACGCCAGCAGGAAAAGCGATAAGAGTTGATAACAGCAAGGCAAAAATGGCGAGCGGCAATGAGACCCACATTCGGTCAGCCACCATTTCGGCAACAGGAGTTCGGTAGGTGTAAGAAGTACCAAAATCGCCTGTAAGTAACCCTGTGACCCAGCTGAGATAACGCGCTGGTCGAGATTTATCTAAACCCAATTCGATGCGCAACGCGGCGACCGTATCTTCCTCGGCATTCATGCCAAGCATGTAGGACGCAGGATCGCCAGGGACAACTTCTATTGTTACGAACACAACCAAACTGGCCACGATCAACGTGGCCAGCAGGATTAAAGTACGTTTAAATAGATAACGCAGCACAAGCGTCAGTTAGCGCACCAGAACTTAACTTAAGCTGTGTCTAGTCTTCCCAGTACACACCCGTTAAATCATTAGCTTGGGTTGGTGAGTTTTCCCACAAGCCCTTAAGCTTAGCGCTGGCTACACCCGTTTTTGCCAATTGAAACAGATAACCGTTTACGTAATCATCAGTAATGATGTTTTGCGCTTCTTGCATCATCTGCGTTCTTTTCTCAGTGTCGGTTTCAACATTGAAGCTTTCGATCAATGCTTGGAAATCGGCATTGTCGTACTGAAAATAATAATCGGGCTTTGCGTAAATACCAATGTCCATAGGCTCGGTGTGAGACACGATGGTAAGACCGAAGTCTTTGCCTTTAAACACTTGCTCAAGCCATTGCGCCCACTCAAGATTGCTGATTTCAACGTTGATACCAACCGCACGTAATTGCGATGCGATGATTTCACCACCTCGTCGTGCGTATGCTGGTGGCGGGAGCTTTAATGTAGTAGTAAAACCATCTGCCAACCCAGCTTCTTCCAACAGTGCTTTTGATTTTTCCGGATCGTATTCGGACTTGCCAGTTAGGTCGACATACGCAGGATTATGTGGTGCGAAGTGCGTACCAATGGGTGTGCCATATCCATACATAGCACCATCGATGATGGCTGAACGATCAATCGCATGCGCAATAGCTTGTCGAACTAATACATTATCGAGCGGCTCTTGCAGGTTATTGGTTGAGAGGATCGTCTCCCCCTCGGTTGAACCGACGATCACGTTAAAACGTGGATCAGCCTCAAACTGAGGTAAATTTTCTGGTGCTGGGAATGCTGGGAACGCATCAAGATCACCTGCCATCATGGCCGCAAATGCAGCCGTTGGCTCACTGATAAATTTGAAAGTCGCTTGTTCCAGTTTAACTGGCTCGCCCCAATACTCAGCATTTTTCTCTAAAACGATTTGATCGCCTTGTACCCAATTTTTAAATTTGAACGGGCCTGTACCCACTGGCGCTGTCGCTAACAAATCAACCGATTCCGGTGCAACAATGACAGCATCACCCCACGCAAGATTAAACAGCAAATTGCCATCAGGATTGTTAAGCACAATGATGACGACATCAAATACATTCTTAACACTTTTAATATTCGCAAATAATTGTTTTTGCGCGTTGGTGGAGTCTTCCGCCATGGCTCTATCTAGACTAAAAATAACGTCATCTGCGTCCAACGTAGTGCCATCGTGAAAGGTTACGCCACTGTGCAGAGTAAACGCATACGTTAACCCATCGTCGCTAATAGTCCAGCTTTTCGCTAATGCCGGTAAAACACTGCCATCGGACCCAAAGCGCGTCAACCCTTCAAACAGGTTCGCATAAACAACTTCGTCAATTGCTGCAGCCGCACCACCGGTAGGATCGAGATTAGGCGGCTCTAACTGCATACCAATAGTGACATCGGTCTTTGCCGCTTGCAGCGACGTTGCCACAAATGCAGCCAAAAATAGCGCGCGGGATAATTGTTTTTTTCTCTGTCCAAGCTTTATCACTTCGATACTCCTTTAGATTTGTTTTTCGATATTTGTCTAAATTACTTTTCTTCGTACTTGAGCAACGTAATTAGCGATTGGGCCATTACTTTTGCAGAATCAATCATGTCTTGGATGCCAATATATTCATCTGGTTGGTGTGCCAAATCAAGAATTCCTGGTCCGTACGCAATACAATTTTTCAAACGCCCAATGCGATCTATATGTTTTTGATCGTAAGTGCCAGGGGACACGACATAGTCTGGTTCGCGTCCCATTTCACTTTTGATTGCAGCGGCAACCGCTTTTACCACCGGAGCATCTTGGTCAGTCATGGTTGGCTGAACTGAGAACATTTCTCGCATTTCAAAACGAAACGTGTCTCGGTCTTTACCAGCTGCCGCAACCACCTCGTGTAACTCCTCACGAACGTCTTCCAGATTCTCTTCCATCAGAAATCGTCGATCTAGCACCATTCTACAACGGTCAGGCACTAACGCTGACGGTAAACCGGTATAACCTTGCTCAGGCTCATTCAATCCACCATGAATAGAATTGATATTCAGCGTAGATTGACGCGCACCATCAGGTACAACTGGCATGCTGGTGCGCTTTTTCGCTAATTCTGGAAATAAATTTTCTTCTAGAGATGCGACGACAGCGCCCATATGGCGCACCGCACAATCACCTTGAAACGGCATTGAGCCGTGAGCTATATGCCCGAATGTTTCGATTTCTGTCCACAACACTCCACGGTGCCCAAGACAAATTCGGTCTTTATTAAGTGGCTCAGGAATGATCACATGCTGGACACGCTCAGGATTAAACCAACCGTTTTCAGCCAAATAGGCCACGCCGCCAAAACCACCCGACTCTTCATCGCACGTGCCGGATATTTCTATTGAGCCGTGGTAGTCGGGAAAGATGTCAATAAAAGCTTCCGCTGCGATCATCGATGCAGCTAATCCGCCTTTCATATCACAGGCCCCTCGACCGTACACCTTGTCATCTTTGACGACGCCTGCAAACGGGTCAACCGTCCAGCCATCTCCAGTATCGACCACATCTGTGTGAGAATTAAAGTGAACACACTCGCCGGCATGCCTACCTTCGTGTCGTGCGATGATATTCCAGCGCGGGTACTTATCACTATCACCCAAAGCACCTAGCGCGCGAACTCGTTCAATTTGAAACCCGTGCTTTGATAAGCGGGCGTCAAGCAGCTCGCAGATAGCTAGATAGCCATCCCCTGGTGGATTCACGGTGGGCAACTGTATTAGAGATTGTGTGAGGGCAACGAGATCTTCCTCGGATGCATCAATGCGTTCACGCAGTTTTATTAGCCTATTTTCAATGCCGCTCACGCTATACTCAACAATCACCAGACAACACAACATTACCACCATGGACGAAAAAATTCGCGCCCGCCTACCTAACGATCAAAATGCGACCCGTTTCTGGTGGATACGACATGCGCCCGTGCCAGAAGTGGGCGAAATTATGTATGGCAGCATGGATTTAGATTGTGATTGTACTAATGAGGCCGTCTTCAATGGAGTCGCCGCGAAGCTGCCCAAAGATGCTTTGTGGTTTCACAGCCCCCTAAAGCGAACCAAGCAAACCGCTGATGCATTATTGGCTGCAGGTGCACAAGCTAAAAGCTTGGAAGAAGATGCGCGGATTATTGAAATGAATTTCGGCGACTACAACGGACGTAACCTCAAAGAGCTTATCGCTGAGCGCGAAGATAGTTACATCGGATTTTTTCCAGCCTCACCCTTTGAGACAACGCCTAATGGTGAAAGCTTGTCTGATTGTGCAAAACGCATTGAAGCGTTCACAGATGAGATGCATGAGAAATATAAAGGTCGCGACATTGTCGTTGTCGCGCATAGAGGGACGATCTTGGCCGCACTACATAACGCTTTGAAGTTGCCACTGGAAACTAGCGTGTCATTTCGTATAGACAATGTCTCGCTGAGTCGGTTCTGGCGATATTCGAATATTCCGGCTGATGGGCCGCAATATAAATTGGGTGAGGTAGGTTGGTTGCCCTAGATAGGGGTCAGAGTAAAATTAGTTGCCGTCAATCCCTGCTGTTGTGAGAGATAGGGGGTGGAGTCGAATTAGTTACAATCAATCCCCTGCTGCAACTAATTTTACTCTGACCCCTATCCAAATTTTACTTTAATCGTTCAAATACGGTTGCAACACCTTGGCCCATACCAATACACATGGTAGCCAAACCAAACTGACTATCGTTCTGTTGCATCACGTTTAACAGCGTTGTGCATATACGTGTTCCAGAACAACCCAATGGATGACCCAGCGCTATAGCACCACCATTCAGATTCACTTTGTTGTCCAGCTCGTCAAGCAAACCCAGATCTTTCAATACTGGAATTGACTGCGCAGCGAACGCCTCGTTAAGTTCAACATGGTCCATATCACTCACACTCATACCTGCACGCTTGAGGGCTTTTTTCGATGCAGGCACGGGTCCGTAACCCATGGTCGCAGGATCACATCCACTAACCGCCATACTCTTCATTCGAGCAATTGGCTTTAAACCTCGTTCCTTAGCCTTCTTACCTGACATAACCAACATAGCTGATGCGCCGTCCGATATAGCCGACGAAGAACCCGCAGTCACAGTTCCAGAACCAGGAACGAACGCAGGCCTTAACGATGCTAGTGCTTCAAGCGATGCATCTTCTCTGATAACCTCATCATTTTCAATAAGCGTGAACATGCCATTTTCATCATGGCCTTCAATGGGCACTATTTCGTTTTTAAATCGCCCTTCCGTCATCGCAGCAAAAGCACGTTTGTGCGAACGAAGCGCAAATTCATCTTGTTGCTCTCGAGATACGCCGTGTAGGTTGCTCAACATTTCAGCCGTCAAACCCATCATCATCGAACCCTTTGCCATATAACGACTCATTGAAGGATTCAGATCGATACCGTGCATCATTGGTACGTGCTGCATATGTTCAACACCACCCACAACGAACACATCACCGTAGTCACTCATGATGCCTTGTGCCGCAATATGTAGCGCACTCATTGAAGAGCCGCAAAGTCGACTGACCGTTTGAGCACCGGCAGTGATAGGCACACCCGACATAAGACCAACTGCACGAGCAACATTAAAGCCTTGCTCTAGGGTTTGATTCACACAACCCCAAACAACGTCCTCTACTTCGTTTATATCAGCATCTGGGTTACGTTCAAACAATGCTGCGACTAACGCTGCGGATAAGTTCTCAGCTCGTACGTTTTTAAAACCACCCCCTTTCGAGCGGCACATTGGTGAACGTACACCATCAATAATGACAACATCTTTATCATCGAAACTCATGACTTGTCCCCTTTTGCAGCGGCTTGGGCGGAATAAAAACCCGTGTTATTTTTTGCCATCTCACGCATCTTTGTGGTTGGGTGATAAAGCGGTCCAAGTGCTTCGTATTTATCTGCACTCTTGCAAAAATTATCCAAACCTTGCTTATCGACGTCTTGCAAAGCACCACCTTTGAATGGAGGAAATCCAATGCCATAAACCAACCCCATGTCGGCTTCAGCAGGAGAACTAACAATATCGTCTTCAACACAGCGTGCTGTTTCAATACACAGTGGAATCATCAGACGTTCGATGATCTCACTAGCTTCAAATTCTTTTTGGCCACCTTTCTGTACTGATTGAACAATCGCATCGCCATCTGGGTCAGCCAATTTCTTAGGCTTACCTTTTCGATCTAATTCATACTTGTAAAACCCAATACCGTTTTTCTGCCCGTAACGTTCAGCGTTATACATAGCATCGATAACACTGCCTTCACCACTGGACATGCGATCGGGAAAACCTTCCGCCATGACTGCAGCTGCATGCTTACCCGTATCGAGCCCCACAACATCAAGTAAATACGCAGGACCCATAGGCCAACCGTATTTCTCCATAACTTTATCGATTTGCTGCGGGTTACCGCCATCGGCAATCAGTTTGTCGAACCCACTAAAGTACGCAAACAAAATTCGGTTAACTAAAAAACCCGGACAATCATTAACGACGATGGGTGTCTTGCGCATCGCTTTGGCATAGGCGACTGTTGTTGCAATCGCTTTATCCGAGGAAGCATCAGCGCGTATAACTTCAACCAGTGGCATACGATGCACAGGGTTGAAAAAATGCATTCCGCAGAAGTTCTCAGGTCGCTTCAACGCACTGGCTAATAAGTTGACTGAGATAGTTGAAGTATTCGTTGTGATTATGGTGTCATCACTAACATGCTGCTCAACATCAGCCAATACAGCCTGCTTAATTTTCGGATTTTCAACAACCGCTTCAACGACCAGATCAACATCGTTGAACTCACCGTAACTTAGCGCTGGCTGAATAGCATTCAGCACATTCGCCATACCTTGAGGCTTTAACTTACCGCGTTGAAGTTGCTTTTTAAGCAGCTTACCCACTTCTTCCAAGCCATCATCAAGCGCTTCTTGGCGAATATCTTTCATCACAATAGGGACACCATTGGATGCAGATTGATAAGCAACACCGCCACCCATAATGCCTGCACCCAAAACGGCTGTTTGCTTAACTTCGCCAGCAGCAGCCATATGCTTCTTCGCAATGCGACCCAGTTGCTGGTCCTTAAGAAAGATACCAACCAAACTTTCCGCCACATCGGTTTTTGCAAGCTTTACAAAACTTGCCGACTCATGCGGTAAAGCTTCATCACGTGACAATCCTGCATGTGCTTTGACTGTTTCAATTATTGTTAATGGTGATGGGTAATGCGGACCGGCTTTAGCACCGACAACACCTTTGGCCGATTGGTATGCCATGGCCAATTCCAAAGGCGAGAGCGTTAATGGATTCTTTTTCAGCGCGCGACGCTCACTGATATCGAATTTCCCATCGGCACATTGTTGAATAATTGATTGCGCCGCGGCCGCTAGCTTGTCCGCACTGACTACTGCGTCTACGGCTTTTTCCTTCAACGCAGCTGGCGCACGCTTAACCGCACCAGTACACATCCACTCAACCGCGTTATCTATACCAATGAGTCGTGGCAATCGAACCGATCCGCCCCAACCTGGCATGATGCCAAGCTTCACCTCAGGTAAAGCCACTTTCGCATCAGGTGTGGCTATTCGAAAATCGGTAGCAAGACAAATTTCGAAACCACCGCCCATTGCATCGCCGTTTATAAGTGTAATGGTTGGATAGGGTAGATCTTCAATTCGATTGAATAACTCATTAACCCGATCGAGCATGCTCGCAAGCTCTTTATCGGGTGCACTGAAGTAACCTAAGAATTCGGTGATATCCGCTCCAACAATAAAGCTGCTTTTTGCACTGCTGAGCACCAACGCTGCGGCATCTTTGTGCTTTTCGAGTAGGGTGACCACCTCACCAAGCTCGGCCAGAGCCTCCTTGTTGAGAACATTCACTTTGCTGGCCTTACTGTCGAAGGACAGTTCAAGCACGTTATCGCTTAGCTTCAGCGTTTGTGTGTTGCCGGAAAACAGCATGGGGCAAGCTCCAATTTAGTCGATCTGTAGGTTTCTTAACCAGGACGGTATTGGTTCGATGCGCAAAAAGAAGTGATTGTGCGCACAAACGAGTGTGTGACGAGTTTAGCAAAAATTAGCCAACAAGCATTGCTAATACAGCGGCTGTAGCAAGATAGAAATTAAGCCCCACCGTAGACGTCCTGCAAAACAGTTTGCTGGATCCAGGCCAAGCACTCTCAATTCGGTTTGGTCACAATACGCCATAGTTGGCCGACTGTTTAATCAAAAGTTCCGGCTGCTCGGCAAAACTAGCGCACAGTTTTGCAATTTGAATCAGTGGCCCTACTGATTCGTTAAACAGCTCTCCGTATACTTACTAGCTCGTCAATTCTACGGCAGGTGTTTCAATGCAGTTTTCTTTCGCGGCCAGCGCAATGGGTAAAGCCAAAAATTTTAATCGACTGATTCCGGTCCTTTTAGTCAGTTACTTTGCCAGCATTAGCGTGGCAACAGCTGAGACATTTACTGTCAGCAATGAGAGCGAATTGAATTCTGCACTTCAAACCAGTGCAACCAACCAGCAAGACGATCAAATCAATCTTGCCAGTAGCATTGTTGAGTTGACATCAACAATTGATATTACAAATGAAGACGGGTTTACCCTTGCAATTAGTGGCGGAACAATCCGACCAGCCGCCGGTATCACTTCATTCAGACTCCTGCAAATCAACGATACCGACCCTTCTGGCGTTTCAAGCATCACTTTTAACTCGATGACTTTTGAAAACGGCCGGTATGAAACTAGCGCAGGGACAACCAACGAAGCTGGTGGTGCTGCAATTTTCTCTTCCGGCATCCCCGTTGTTATTAATGGCAGCACATTGAGCAACAATGTCATTACCGGTAATGGCGCCGGTGGTGCTGTTAGAGTATTTAATTCCTCTCTGACCATTTCTGGCAGCAGTTTTAATAACAACCAAGCAATAGCCAATGTCGGAGAAACGTCCGGTGGCGCGATAGCAACTGTCAATGGATCACAGATAACGGTATCCGATTCAATATTCACAGGCAACACAGCCACAAGAGGTGGCGCTATTGCACCGGTCAATCAATCAGGCACTACAAGCGTACTTCGCAGCACTTTTTCGAATAACGAAGCTGTGACACTAGGCGGCGTTATTTGGACCCGATCGAAAATCGAAATTGATTTGTCTACTTTCTTTAGCAACAACGCCAATACAGGCGGTGGTGTCTTGTACTTCCAACCTTTGAATGCCAGCTCAACCGGTTCATACTTACGACGGAACACGTTTGTTGCTAACAGTGGAGCCAACATCGGCAACGTTATCTACTTCACTGGCAGCATAACCACGCCCGAACTTTCTGCCAATCTAATCATTCGCAACAATGTCAATGATAAATCCAATTGTGCAGATACAAACCAACCAGCAAACACTCCTGCTTCGTTCTCGTCGGATCAAAACAATATTAGTGATGATGGTTCGTGTGGCATGGCAACAGTCATAGCAGATGGTTCAACGCTTTTTACCATAGGCACACCGGCGGATAATGGTGGACTCACGCCAACCATTGCACTTCAACCTGGAAGCGATGCCATTGATGCTGGCGGTGCACCTGGCGAAGTTGGTTGTAGTTTTACAACTGACCAACGCGGCGTTAGTGTTATGGACAATTGCGATGCCGGTTCTTTCGAATTTGAATTAATCATTCTCGACAGCGACGGTGACGGCACGCCAGATGATGAAGACAACTGCCCAACAATTGCAAATCCGAATCAATCAAATCTCTATGGTGATAACACACTTGGCGATGCGTGTGAAGATACTGACGAAGACGGTGTAAACGATAATCTTGATAATTGCCCAGTGGTATCTAACGACCAAGCTGACTTGGATGGCGATGGTCTTGGGGATGTGTGTGATGTGGATATCGACGGTGATGATGTAATCAATCTCGACGATGCGTTTCCACGCGATGGTTCAGAAACTGTTGACACAGACGGCGACGGCACGGGTAATCGAGCCGATACAGACGATGACAATGACGGGCAATCGGATGCACACGAAGAACTATGTAGTTCAGACCCGCTTGATGCGGCATCTATATCACCTGATATCGACGACAACGGTATTCCAGACTGCGCTGAAATAGATCAAGATGGCGATGGCTTTGCTGACGCCAATGACAACTGCCCAATTGTTTCAAATCCTGGTCAGGAAGACACTAACGGGAATGGCGTAGGCGATGCTTGCGACATTATTGATACTGACGAAGATGGTATTGCAGACGATGCTGATAACTGCCCAGCGATTGCCAATCCTTTACAGGAAGATTCAAACGGTAACGGTGTGGGCGATGCGTGTGACTTACCGGATGCAGATAACGATACTGTTCCAGACAGTGATGATAACTGCCCAGCGATTTTCAATCCTTTACAGGAAGATTCAAACGGCAACGGTGTAGGTGATGCGTGTGATCTACCCGATGCAGATAACGATGGTATTCCAGACAACCTGGATAACTGCCCAATGGATGCAAATCCCGGTCAGCAAGATTCGAACGGTAATGGTGTAGGTAATGCTTGTGATCTACCCGATGCTGATAACGACGGTGTTTACGACAATCTTGATAACTGCCCAATGGATGCAAATCCCGGTCAGCAAGATTCGAACGGTAATGGTGTAGGTGATGCTTGTGAAATAATCGTTATTGGTGATGATATTAAGCCAGCTATAACCGATGCGGCTGCCGATCTTGATGCCATAATTGCCAGTGGCCCCAAGTATGCGAAACGCACTTTACGTTTTGCAGCAAGACAGCTTGATCGTGCACTGAATAATCGCAATTGGAAAGACGATAGTTCGCTAGTGAGCAGTCGTGGCAACAATGTGTTCAATAACGTCAGTAAAGCGATAAATGAAATTGAGCGCATTGCCGATGGACGTAACGTTGACCCTGCCCTCAAAGCAGCGCTTGATCAAGTGAGCAACGCTTTGTTGGATAACATGCGCTTGTTAGCAAGCAATAAGCTTGAAGCGGCAATAGCAGCAAATGGCAAGGCCTGGCGCATTAGTCGTGCTCAGCAAAAATTGGCAGCTGGTGATGCAAACCGTAATGCCGATTATCTCAGCACAGCTATTCTCAAATACCGCGATGCATGGTATCAAGCTAATCGTTCTTTCTAGTTTGTTAGTCTGACTATTAGCTTAGTCATATAAAACGAAGTCGCCGTAATGGCGGCTTTTTTTGAACGTTATTTAGGGGCTCTTGTAGTCCTGCAACTCAATAACATAGCTGTCCACAGCACCCGAATCATACCAATCTGAACCAAAGACAACTCGTGTACCTGAAGGACTAATGGTTGCATGTGGCTCACCAAAGTAGGCCTCATAACCACCATTAACAGCAGACTTTCCAAAAGACCGATGGTGAGCAAGCCGGCACACTTTAGTGTCTCCAAGAGTTGTTTGAGCGACATAGACTTCCGAAAGCAAGGCTGGGGCTGCAACTTCATTAGAAAAATAATCCAACTGTACTTTCTTACCTATACTTGACACTGCTACTCGCTCAGGCCTTAAATACGCCTGCGCCGATATGTGAGTCCCACTGGTAGTGTAAGGATAGCCTTGCTCTTCGCTGATAATATTTCGACAAGTTCCATTGTTCATGTTGTGCTCTATCAGATGCCCAACACCTTTATATAAATCTCCATCACAACTGTTCGGGCTGCTATCAAACCCAACTTGATAGTAGGCATCAGACCGATCGGCAGCCATACCAATACTGGCATGTTCCAATGAGCTAGCCATATCTAATCGGTGAACTGTTGTCCGTAAATCGTTATCAATAACAAAGCCTTGATGCCAAAATCGATTACCACTAGGTGCTGGCACTGGAGCGCTAAACTCTGTCCAGTTACTACCCATACCTATGGGAGCCGTGATTACGGTGCCGGTACTAGGCTGAAATGAAAACATAATATGATGCCCATCATCCTGCTGGCAATTAAAACCAAATAGATCGTCGTTGATAGATTGCATTTGCACATCGCCACCACTACCTGGTAAACCTGCCCCACAGTACGCACTAAAATCTGCTAACTCAGTAGAGCCGTTGGTACTTATATTGAATTGCAACAGCTTCCCAAAATCCTTAGATCGTTTGCTGATGTAATAGAATATGTCGGGATCGGAATGACTCCAAAACACCTGTTCAATATCAGACGGTGTTATGGCTAAGCTCTGTTTAAATTCATAAGAGTGACCGTCCAATAATATATGGCCAGATGTCGCTACACCCGTCCGGTAGAGCAACAAATACGATTCGTCGGCATTCCATGCCTGCACAGTGCTGTAAGCAGGTTTGTGCACCTCACCCATTGCACTTTCCGTTATTTTTACGACTCGACTACCAAACGCTGGATCGATATACGCATCCATGTAACCAGGCTTTGATATATAGGGAATTGCGACAGATTCAGCAGTGGAGATAAATCCCTCGCAGAATTCATCATCTCCCACTTGGCCTACAGCTGGAACTACAGGTGTAAATTCAGGCGTCGGCTCAACTGTTGGTAATGGGATACTCGTTTCTGCAGCTAAAGCAGCTCCAAGATTTGGACCGAGTCCCACAGCCTCATTACCCATATGCTCAACTGCACTTGAGCTTGTCAAACTCGCCGGACTTGTTGAATCTGTATCTGTAGCAGCAGCTAACGCTAGCTCACCCGTTGCTTCGGTTACAGCTGTACTGTTTTGAGACTTGTTATCACAGCCAAACAATAGGCTCGATAGTGTTACCACAACTAAAACGATACTTTGTTCGCATTTTTTTACCACTCGAATTCACGCCCTGCCTTAACAATCAATCCATTGGTATCGACGCAATTGCTCTGAAATTAAAAAAACACCACCCAATACTGTTATTTTTTCTTGTCTGTCACTCAGCCTTTAACGCGTACAACCGCATACATTAAAAGCAGCCAACCTCAGCTAGACTTATGGCCAGTTAAGATTAAGTTGAGACCAATTGCATCACCGGCTTGCAAATATTGCTTGTGCGAACTATTGAACAGCGATAGCCTGACAGTGATCTGTGTGTTCACAGATTCGCTTATTGATCAACAATCGGCGCAAGTCTCAATCTGCACTTGAAAGTTAAGGATTAACCAATGAAAAATTTACTGCTTGCTTTGCCACTTATTGCGGGCGTATCGTGGGCCGGAACTACTTTATACAGCGGTGCGCAAACACAACCCGCTTACAATCGCCTACTAGCTCAATTAAACAACAGCAAAATTTTGGCTGTAAAGTCGGTTGAATACGAAGCAGGATTTACCAGCAGTACGGCAATCACCGAAGTAAGGCTAAACAACAGTAAAACCGACGAACGTGTCTATCTTCAACATAAGATCAGCCACTCCCCTGTCAGTATGGTTCCCGAGAATGCTCGGTTTGGTGCCGCTAAAATTGTAACCACCTTGATGGTTGATAAATTCGAAGACGAGGACACAAAAGCTTTTTTTAAATCTTTCGATACCGGTGAACCGCTTGTTGTTCATACCGACGTTGCAATCGATGGAACGACCGCCAGTGAAATCACCATTAACGCATTCGACCACTCTAACGATGACAACGACATCAACGTTAAAACCAGCGGCGCAACCCTAAATTTATTAACTACAGCTACAGGCTCTGTATCAGGTGACGGCAGTGTTAGAGAAACGGTGTTTTCTGATGGCGCGACTAAAGCATTCAAGATGCTTGGCAATCAAATAAAACTTGATTTCGAAAAGATCGAAGAAGCCTTTTTCAACGCGAAATTTGATATGACGCTAGATGAAGTTCTCGTCACGGATAAATCAATATCAGAACAACCAATTTTCCAACTCAAAGATGCCTACTTTGGAATGGACCAACAGTTAACGAACGACAAGCCCTACTTAAAACAGTCTGTAGGTATTAAGCGCTTAACCTCAGATTTCGTACCACTCAAATCTGTCGACTTAACAACAGAGCTCGCTGATTTCTCCATCGATGAGGCATTGGCAAACGCTGATCTATTTCGAACGTTAAAAACGAGCGAGGATTTCGCCACTTGGGTTCAAACCGATGAATTTGTATCACTGCTAAGAGCCACATTTATCCCTGACACTAGCATCTCAATAAACGCCAATGCAAAAACCACTCAAGGCGATGCAGATGCAGCTATAAAATTATGGTTTGCTGGAAACGGAACGGCTGACGGGTATACCGGAATGGTAACCACTGGCGATTTAGCCAAGGCCATTGCTGGAACTGCAAAAATACACGCCGACAAATCAGCACTAATGATGACACCTTTGGGTGGAATGCTGGAAGACAGCATTGCACAGATCTATCTAAAGATAACCGATGACACGGTTAGCCTTGACGCAAAACTTGAGGAATTGATATTAACGCTGAATGGACAAATGTTGCCGTTAGAGTTCATGGCCGGTGACGTGCTGCAAATGCCGCTTGGAGTATTGCTGCAGTAACTTCGACAGCAATGCTCTAGTTACTCGACCATATTTTGTTATGGAGACGTAAACTAAGCACAGTCAGAGCGTTGCCATAAAACCAACCATCTGCAATCGTTATCCTGCTCGAGCACTGTTATTAGACGTAAAGCATCACAAATTCGTCGCATCATGCTTTATGGCGAGTAGAATGAATTCTACCGACGTAAGAATGTAATTATTTAATGGCGATCATTGATCTCGACAAACTCCGTAACTCATCAAACGGCAACAATCCGTGGGCTAATAAGCCGGCAGGCCCCACTGGCAGGGGTCCAAACCTACCCAAATTACCCAACATGTCCTTCGGTATTATTGGTTTGCTAGTGTTAGCCGCCCTTGCAGCACTCGCCTACACCAGCTTTTACACAGTACCCAGTGACTCTATCGCCGTAGTCACCCGCTTCGGCGAGTATCAAAAAGAAGAACCCGCCGGCCTGCATTTCAAAGTGCCAGGTGGCGTAGATGATGTCATCATTGTCCCTGTCAAACGCCAACTTAAGCAGGAGTTTGGCTTTGCAACACCCGGTTCAACCAATCCAACCCAGTCACGCCAAAATTTCCAAGTACAAAGCCAAATGGTCACAGGCGACCTGAACGCCGCCTTAGTTGAATGGGTCATTCAATTCCGCATTGAAGACCCAAAGAAATTTCTATTTGATGTCAGAAATCCATCTGAGACACTGCGTGACCTGTCTGAATCGGTTATGCGCGAAGTCGTCGGAGATCGCACGGTAGATGAAGTTATCACCATTGGTCGTCAAGAAATTGAAGATGAAGCACTGATTAAAATGCAAAACTTAACGTCAAAGTACGGCATAGGCGTCAGCATTGATCAAGTCCAACTAAAAAATATCAACCCACCACAACCCGTCCAAGAGTCTTTTAATGAAGTGAACCAGGCGCAACAGGAAAAAGAGAGTTTGATCAATGCTGCCCGTCGGGAATACAACAAAATTATCCCTTTGGCGGAAGGTGAAAAAGATCAACGCATACAAGCGGCAGATGGATATCGGTTAAAGCGAATAAATGAGGCAGAAGGTGACGCTTCACGATTCAGCGCCGTTTTCAAAGAGTATCAGAAGGCACCAGAGGTCACGCGACGCAGAATATACATTGAAACACTACAAGAAGTGCTTCCAGGGCTAGATTCAAAAATCATCGTTGATGAAAAATCACAGCAGGTCTTACCGCTGATCAACCTCACTAACCAAAAGGAGTTGATCAAATGAAAATCGCACTCGCCATTATTATCGCTTTAGCCGTTATGCTTGTAGGCAGCTCACTGTACACCGTAAAGGAGACCGAACAAGTCATCCTCACCCAGTTCGGTAAGCCTATAGGGGAGCCTGTGACTGAGGCCGGCCTTAAATTTAAAATACCTTTTGTTCAACAGGTTAATCCGATTGAAAAACGCATACTCGAATGGGATGGAAATCCAAGTAACATGCCAACGAAAGATAAGCTCTATATAGCGGTTGATCTTTTCGCACGCTGGCGAATTACAGACCCATTACAGTACTTCTTACGTCTACGCGATGAACGAAGCGCACAATCACGACTCGACGATATTCTTGGCAGTGAAACGCGTAATGCGGTCGCAAAGCACGAGCTTATTGAAATAATCCGCACAACAAAAGATCGCAAGCCATTGCGAGATGCGTCCCTATCAGACACCGACCTTGCAACCTTGGGTAACCTTGTCCCAATTCGTAAAGGACGCGCATTGGTTGAAAAAGAAATATTTAATGCGGCCGCCGCAAAGGTAGGCGTGTTTGGTATAGAACTACTCGACATAAGATTCAAACGCATAAACTATAACGAAAGTGTTCGGCCAAAAATCTATGATCGTATGATCAGTGAACGACGCCAGATAGCTGAGCGATTCCGTTCAGAAGGAAACGGGGAAGCGGCACGAATCAACGGTTCACGTGAGCGTGATCTGAACAAAGTACGATCAGAAGCCTATAAAGCAGTTGAAGAAATTCGTGGAGAGGCAGATGCTAAGGCAACAGAGATATACGCGAAAGCCTACAACTCAAGTGACGCCTCAAGAGATTTTTATGAGTTCCAGAAAACCATGGACATGTATAAGTCGGTTATTAAAGACAACACAACGTTGATGTTGTCTACTGAGAGCGAGGCGTTTAAGTTTCTTAAGGGCATGTCACCAGATTAACTTTCGAGTTCATAGGCTGAACGAGTCAGCCTCACAATGCAGCACTCTCATTGGCCACGGATGGTCATTTGAGAAGCACTTGGAAATTCGACCGACTAATACGTATTTGAAAGTCATATAGGACTAATTATTCCAACACTGACCCTACCTACAGCAAAGCCACAAACTACCGTTGCGCTCGAAAATACTATTAGCTAAGCTAGTACTTATCACATGAAATAGGCGCTATTTATCCACATATCTTATTGTAATTAAAGGTTTTTGGCCTTATTCTTGTTATGGAAAATACTATTAGCGAATCTATTAGAGCTAGCGTCCAATGGATATTTTTGAATTATTGCGGCAGCGGCACATGTCGTCGAGAGAATTGCAGTCTCAGCTGAATCTTAGCCAAGGCGCTGTCTCCGCTAAGTTGAACAAACTTGGCTCTCGCGTCGTACGGTATAACCGCGGAAGAACACCAATGTATGCGCTTACTCGTAATGCATTCGGTTCAGACGATCAAATACCCGTATACATGGCAGACAATTATGGCAACAACACCGTAGTCGTGTTTTTGCGGCCACTGTATCCAAGCGGTTTTTATGCTGAGAAAGTTGCTGGCACTCCAAAGCTATTGCTAGGTGAGAGTGAGGACGGACTGTTCGGTGGCCTGCCTTATTACCTGCAAAACATCAGGCCTCAGGGTTATATTGGTCGCCAACTAGCACTGGAACTATCAAGGCGGATTAGCGATTTTCCCGCAGACCTTGCTAACTGGAATGAAAATCACATAGGCCGATATCTACTTTCCAATGGAGAAGATCTTCCTGGAAATTTCCAATTGGGTGAAATAGGCTTTCTTAGAAGAAGAGCAGCCCCTGATGAATTAAAAAGATCGGACTATCCAATAATCGCCGCTCAAATGGAATCCGGTGAAAATCCAGGCTCGTCTGCAGGTGGGGAGCAACCAAAATTTACCGCTTATTGCGCAGATGTTCATTCGCATGTGATTGTAAAATTTAACACGGATGAAAATAGTTCAACTCAACGACGCTGGAGAGATATTTTAATTTCCGAGTACTGCGCTCAAACCGTATTGGCGCAGCACAACTATGCAGCCGCAAAGACAGAAATTTTACACATTGAAAACCGAACGTTTCTCGAATCGATGAGATTTGATCGCACAGGGCACCATGGCAGATGCTCAATGATATCTCTATCATCTGTTGATGCTGAATTTGTAGGCGCAGGCTCTACATGGCCTGACGTAATTTCTAAGCTTAACGCGCGTGGCCTAGTAAGCAACAATCACTTACATGACACAGCTGTCCTGCATGAGTTTGGTCGACTAATAAACAATACAGATATGCACCTAGGCAATCTCAGCCTTGGAATTGACGGTGAAGTGTTTAGGTTATTACCTATATATGACATGTGCTCTATGGGCTTTGCTCCCGTGCGTGAAAAAGTCAGACCATTGGAATTTAATGCTCCAACTGCTGGCAACACACATCAAATAGCTGGAATACATTCAGATGTTTCAGAGTTTGCGTTTAATACGGCAAAGAGTATGACGCACGATTTTTGGCAGCTGATGCTCAGTCAACCAGAACTTTCGGGAGAGTTTCAAGACTTGGCAATTGACGAACTGCAGAAGGGATGATCCATACAGCTTTTGCGCAGAAGCCAAACAGGCTGAGTCACTGAAGGCCATAAATAATGAAAATAACGATGGTCCGATACACAGCGAAGAAATAGATTTATCGGTTCAATTCACTGAACCTCTACCGATTTTATGGTTTGATACAGCTCACCTGAAAAGCCTGCATATTTTACCTTATGATTTAAATAGTGATGAGTTGATTTTGAATGATCATTTGGCACAAAGAGTAACGAATTCAAATTTTCAAGAAATTCGGTTTGGGAATTCTTAATCGCCCTCTTCACATTGAGTTAAATCAATCGCTTCCTACAAAGTGTACTATGTTTTTTTCTATTACGTAGTTCGAATATTTAATACAACACTGGCTCGTATAATGGATAATTGACTGCCATTGCGTTGCACTAGAAAATTCTATGCATTGTAATAATCACAAACCAGATCGAAATTAAATTTAGGTTACATCAAAATTCGAATGAGCCACGAGCCCTATAACTTGCAAATTCAATTAGCCTAGTATCATCATCATATTCAATTAACTTAACCCCTAAATTTTCAAGTTGAGCGTGCACATGCCTGAATGCCAATTGCCGCTCGGGAAACATATCAACGAAATTTTCCTTTTCTTCTTTAGGGCTTTGATAAGCGAACAATACCTCATCAGGCAGCACTTGCCGCTGCTTTAGCTCTCGTATTCGATAAACCCAATGACCACCATGGTCTATGATTTTACTTGGCTTAGGCTGGTTTAAATTAATAGCTTTTATCGCGCTAATCGCTTCACTATCTTCTCGATGCACAAAAGGAAAACGAGCGTGATAAACATTATCTCCAATAACATCGTTATGAAAAAACTCCAATAGCCCCTACCCTTTTAGCACGCTAGTAATATGTCGCTCAAGTGGCACTTCTGGTGAATTATTTTTTGTAAAATCACGCTCAACGTAATATTTGAATAAATCATCACAAGCTTTTTTAGGATCATCGGTTAGTACATTGCGCGGTTGACTATATCGAATGAATCCATCACGCGGACGAACTAGATCATTGAAAAGCGTAAACGCAGCGCTGACATTATTATTTTTAAAACGTCTGTCAAAGCCATTTTTCATGAGTAAATTTCGAAGTGATTTTAATTCTCTCTCGAGAGATTGAGTATTAGAGACAAAGACTTCCTTTGGCATATCATCAAAGAAATCCGTATACCGTTTATATCTTTTCTTTTGCAGCCTATATTCGAACACACGTCTATCTGGCGCAATCAAAACCACTCCAGTATTAGCAAATTCTCCAGTCTCAACAAATGGAAGAAACCGAACAATAGCGTATTGGCAATTAACCTTCTTCACTGATTTTCCAAAAACAGTTCAATTTATATTCATCCAATTGCTCTAGTAACTCATCGGTCTCTACAGGTGTATTTCCGTTCAACCATTCCAAAGGTATTTCTCTAACGATTGTGTCCCAACCTCCAAGCGCCAATTCAAACGACATTTTATATTCATCCCTTAGAGCCTCAGAAGCTGTAATTTCATCTTCGCACGACTGCAAAGCCTCCCCTTCACCGGCAAACACATGCGTCTCATAAAACACAGAAGTATCAAAACTCGTATCGAATGCCAGATTATGGTCTATCAGCACTATTGCCTTTTTATTGGGCACCCAAAGCATATTTGGATTGCCTCCGTGCTTAGACAAAGTGCTATCAGAATTTCTGATCCACCTGTCAAACATTAGCACTTTGCACCGCAAGTCAAAAGGAACAGATTCGACGTGAGAATAAAAAATGTCACCCCCACCTGTTTGACGTTCCGAAGCAAATGCCGGACCGGACTCTAGTCCAGAAACATCGAGACTGTTAGAAACGTTAGATAATATCGAACTAGGAACGTCTACTACTACTGAATTAGCAACCGGTAACCCCAAAGAAACTGCTAATCGATTGCAAATTAGCTCAGCCACACGCTCGCGCACAGGCAGTTCATAGCTTTTCACGTAGTAGATTTTATTGTCGTCGGCTCGACAGATGTAGGGTCTTGTTACGCCCTGTTCAGAACGGCTGATAATCTCAACGATTTCAATAGCCAAACAAGCTTCGCCCGTGAGGAGCTCCAGTCGTTTGCATACCCTGCGAACAACCAAAGTAACTAAATAGGGTCTAAAGTAGAAACATCAGATTGACGATCTGCAAGATACTTATGTAAGTATTTGATTCTAATGGAGCTGGCGATAGGAGTCGAACCTACGACCTGCTGATTACAAATCAGCTGCTCTACCAACTGAGCTACGCCAGCACGCGTTAAAGACATATTCTAGCATTTACTTTGGCAAGTGCAATGCCACATTCCATGTTTGTTGTGCATCATCCTTGTGAATTTCCGTCTTTAGCCAAAATTCTGATCAAGAATCTGGCGGTGGGCACGTAGAATCGACGATTTTTCCGCTTTTCAATTGCTCATCAGCGACTGCTCGGACACCGTGCAGCACCAATAGTGGATCGAATTGCGCCTTGCGGGTTAGCAAAGATTTGAGTACGCCTGCCTCACCACCGGTAATAACGGTGGTCAAAGGACCAACAGCCTTCACAGCCTCATCCATCAATCGCTCTATGGCGCCAACCGATGCGTAACCCGTACCGCCGGCAATTCCGCTAGCTGTGTTGTCAGAAAACGGGGATATCTCGCCATCAGCTGCGAATAAGGCAGCAGTGTATTTGCCGAGTGAGCGCCGCATGGTGTAAATGCCAGGCAAGATGGCCCCACCAATATAAAGGCCATCCTTATCGATGACGTCCACGGTTGTGGCTGTACCAGAATCGACCACGCAGAGCGCGCCACTGTACTGAACCCGAGCACCAATCATTGCAGCCCATCGATCAACCCCTAGCGTGGTTGGCGCGGTGTAGCCATTCTTCAAACCTCGAAATTCTGCTGTTGATGACATGGCAATCGGTTTTTGTCCCCACGTTGCACAGCACCAAGCGTCGAGGTTGGGCAGCATGCGGTCCCCTGCTACATTCGATACATGAATGCTATCGGGCACAGCGCCGTTGAGTGGTTCCAGCCAAACTTTGGACAACACTTCGTTTAAAAAAACATCACGCCAGGCAAACGTTTCGAGCGGTGTGAATTCACCATTATTCTCCAGCGCTGACTTACACCGAGAATTGCCAATATCAACCAATATTCTGCTCATGAGATACGCACCGAAACATCACCGCTGTACACGGCGCTTATTTGCAAATCTTGTTCAATCAGGAGTGCACCGTTACTATCAACACCCATAGCGGTCGCATGCTGTTCACTACCTGCATTTATCACTCTGACTTGCCTCCCTTTTAAATAATCGAATTGATTCCAACGATCAGCAAATACTGGCCACCCTTGTTCTGCGAACAACGCATAGGCGTCTAACAGTCTTGCACTTATATCGCTAATGATATCGGCCCGAGCCGGTGCTTCATCACACAATGTAGGTAGGCTGACAGCCTCCAAGCCACCGCTCTCAATATTGACTGGCTGTTTGTAATTGACACCTATGCCAACAATTACCTGCGTACCACCATCAACGTTCGCTATTAATTCTGTTAATAAACCACATAACTTTCTATCGTCAACCAATACATCATTCGGCCATTTTAATTGTACCGACAAATTCGCCAGCTCCGACAAGCTCTCTGCAACACAGATACCCGTGACCAAACTCAACCCCATGAGTTCAACAGGAGGCATATCCAAAGACAACAGCAGGGAAAAGGTCACGTTGCCACGTTCGGTCACCCAAGATTTACCGCGTCGACCATTGCCATTGGTTTGCCAGTCAGCCACACAAAGTTGCCGCTGGCGCATCAACGGCGCTTGCAAAGTGTTGTCTTTATTGAGTTGCGCAGCTTTTGCCGACAAGTATTCACTGGTGGACGGCAGTGAATCGAACACTTCAACAAACAAGTCACCAACCCCACGTCGAGTCAAAGCGTCCTGCATTGTTTTAGTGGATAGAACCGAATCTGTTGTGCTCATGAATGATTAATGCTTGGCCACAGTTCAGGTTGGTCTGGCTTAAGGCTCAACGAACAGGTATCAACCTTCGGCGCAGCTATGGGTAGCATCGTATTGCGTAACACACCATGCCGACTGTAATGCAGTGACAATGACTCGGAACCTGCATGGCGTTCCAGTAAACTTGGAATGTCAGAAGCGCTCACAATAAGTTCATTGATGGCAATGATAAGGTCCCCAGATGCAAGCCCTGCTTGCTCAGCCGCCCCACCCTTAAAGACATGAGTAATACCCACTCGGCCAGCGGCTCCATCAATGTTGGCACCAATCCACGGCGATACTTTATTTTCTTTATTGGCTGTTTGTGCACCCGCCCCAGTGCTCACTGCGTGTTCGCTATCGTCAGAGGCTACGTCTGACTCACTTGCAACACTGCCACCCCCAGTATCACTCAATGATTTTCTTGCCCGCCAGTGTACGTCTACGCCAAGGTAATTCAACGATGCTTCAACTGGCAATTCTTCAGTTGTATAGAGCGCTTTATGGAAAAATGCCGACAAGTCTTTGCCTGCAATTTCACTGGCAAGCTCTTCAGGTTCGCGTTCCTGCAAACCGGCTCCCGTGTCTAACCAACGAGCCCACATCAATCTCATTAAATCATCCAGTGATTTTTCATTATTGGTAGCCCGGCGAATTTCTGCATCCAAGCATAACGATACCAACGCACCTTTAGCGTAGTAACTCACTATGGCGTTTGGCGCATTCGCATCTTGTTTATAAAACTTATTCCACGCATCGAAACTAGAGTCTGTCACTGTTTGAACCAGACGACCGCTGCCACGCTCAATTCGAGTGATGGTTTTCGCCATTAACGTAAAGTATTGTTCGTGACTGATCAATCCCGTTCGAACTAAAAACAAGTCATCGTAGTACGAGGTGATACCTTCAAAAAACCACAGTAGATTTGTGTACGACTCCGCCTGCAATTCAAACGGTACAAATACAGCAGGCTTTATACGCTTTACGTTCCAAGTATGAAAATATTCATGGCTACACAATCCAAGAAATGAAAGATACTTATCGTTAACAGAATCATCACCAGGGATTGGTAAGTGATCACGAGTAATCAGTAATGCGGTCGATGCTCGATGCTCCAGGCCACCGTAACCTTCACCCACGACCATCACCTGAAAAACATAGCGTTCAACCGGTGCAGGCTCGCCGAAAAATTTAATCTCCGCTTCACAAATGGTTTTTAGATCACGAGCGAGTCGCTCATTATCGGTGTGATATTCGCCGGTCAAAATGATCTCATGCGGCACACCACAGGCTTCAAACTCAATTCGTTCAAACGTGCCCATTTCAACTGGGTGGTCGATAAGCTCGTCGTAATCCGTCGCGCTGTATTCGCCGTATCCAACGCTATCGACGTTGACTGCCGTTAACGTCGAGCCAACTTGCCATTGCGTGTACTGCTCACCATCGGGCGCCTGCAGAAAAAGTTGTACCGGATGATTTTCTTGTCCAGCGACGCTAACAAACACACTAGTGCCATTGAAAAAACCATGCTCATTATCAAGATGGGCTGAACGCACTGATAAATCCCATGCATAAACTTCATAGTCGAGCTTGATAGCGGTAAGCCCTGCAGGCGCCAGCCAACTCGACTTACCGGTTTTTGTCAGCTCAACGGGCTTGCCACTACTGGTTGCTTGAATTGAAATGATATTCTTCGAAAAATCTCGAATCATGTAACTGCCCGGTATCCAATTTGGCAGCTCAAAAACCTGGCCTGCAGGGTCGAGTTCAGTCGCTTCTAAACTCACATTGAACAAATGTGCGTGTGGATTGGCTGGCTTCAGGGTGTAACTTACGCTCACAATTTAATATCCAATTAGTTTCAAAATAGTCGAACACATCATCATTAGCTCCGATCATCGATATACTTAGGTAAAGCACATTCAATCATTGGAAAACGACTCATGTTAGATTTGCTGGAAAATCGTACATCCGTTCCGGCTGTTCAACTTAGCGAACCTGCTCCAAGTAAGGCGCAGCTCGAGCGTATATTGCGCTGTGGCCTCACCGCACCTGATCATGCCAACCTGTGTCCTTGGCGATTCATTACTATCCAAGGTGACGCTAGAATCGCTTTGGGCGAAGTATTTGCTGCCGCGGCGCTCAAGGAAAACCCTCATACACCTGCTGAAAAAATTGCCCGAATGCAGCAAAAACCACTGCGCTCACCAATGATTATAGTAATTGTAGCAACCATCACTGCTGACCACCCGAAAACACCTGAGATCGAACAGGTGCTTTCGGCAGGTGCTGCTGCCACACTAATTCAGTTAGCAGCAACCGCTAGTGGATTCGACTCTATTTGGCTTACGGGTCCTAACACTTACAACGAAGATGTAAAAGCCGCTTTGGGTGTCAGCAAAGCTGATCAAATCGTCGGGTTCTTCTATATAGGCACACCCCTTAAAGCGGCAGCGCTAAAGCCGCGACCTGATTTGAGCGAACATGTTAGTGAGTGGAGTGCCCCATTCACAGCATTGTAGCAATGCTATGAAGCGGCATAAATACGGCTTTACAGCAACGCTACTAAGGTGCATGAACCCGACTTGAAAGCAGCACATGAAAACGGCATAAAAACGTGACATGGATCTCACTCAGGTTTGCCTTCCTTTAGCGATTTCGTGGTCGGTCGATATTTTGGTATGACTTTAGCGAAGCTGCACACATGAAGTGTCACACCACCTACCAGAACATTTTGGCCAAACCGCTGCTCACGCTGGCGGTCATGGTTGTCGTCATGCTAACCAGTGGAGTGCAAGCCGCACCGCCTGTTTTCAGCCATCGCAATGCCAACGGCAACGTCATTTTCTCAGATGCACCCGTGGTCAACGGTGAAATCGCCAGAACAAGCTACCAAGCTGAGTATGGGCGGCCAGTGGCAAGCTCGTCATGCACGGGGCTTGGCCCAGTAGAGATGGCGCTTCGAGCACAAGAGTTCGATGAAACTATCAAGAAGGCTGCGAATACGCATAATGTAGACGCCGACCTCATTCGAGCGGTGGCGCAGGTGGAATCTTGCTTCGATCGCAACGCCGTCTCTCGAGTCGGCGCACAAGGCATCATGCAGCTCATGCCAGCAACGGCTGCGGAACTAGGTGTATTCGATAGCTTCAATGCAACTCAGAATATTAATGGCGGCGCTAACTACCTTGGCAAAATGATGACGAAATTTAAACAGAATCACAAGCTGGCGCTAGCGGCCTACAACGCCGGGCCAGGTGCAGTAGAAAAACACCATGGCATTCCGCCTTTTCCCGAAACACAGGCCTATGTAGACAAAGTTCTAGATCTATACACCCCAAAACCCTGATTAAGCCTTTTTTGCACGCCCGCTTTTACACAGGGCTATAATCTGGTGCATCCACTTCGCCAGATATAAACATGAATAAACCCGACACACCGGTTGCTAGCAATTTCATTCGGAACATCATAGAAGATGATCTGGCCGCGAAAAAGAATGACGGCCGGGTGGTCACTCGTTTTCCGCCAGAGCCTAACGGCTATCTTCACATTGGCCACGCTAAATCGATTTGCTTGAACTTCGGCATTGCAGCCCAATACGGTGGCACCTGCAATTTACGGTTCGACGACACCAACCCAGCGAAGGAAAACGAAGAATACGCCAACGCGATAATGGATGATGTGTCCTGGCTGGGTTTCGAATGGAACAAGCTCAAACACGCATCAGATTATTTCGAGGAGCTTTACAACTTCGCCGTCGAGCTGATCAAACAAGATAAAGCCTACGTTGATAGCAGCACTGCCGATGAAGTACGCAGTATGCGTGGCAGCCTGACTGAACCCGGCACACCAAGTCCGTTTCGCGATCGCAGCGTGGAAGAAAATTTGGATTTATTCGATCGCATGAGAAAAGGCGAATTCGAGGATGGCGCCCACGTGCTTCGTGCCAAGATCGACATGGCATCGGGCAACATGAACATGCGCGACCCAACGTTGTATCGCATACGCAAGGTACATCATGTAAGAACTGGCGATGCTTGGTCTATTTATCCGATGTACGACTACACCCACTGCGTATCAGACGCTATCGAAAATATTACACACTCTTTGTGTACGCTTGAATTTGCAGATCATCGCCCATTGTATGACTGGGTACTCGATGAACTCAAAACGCCAGCGCACCCACAACAAATTGAATTCGCAAGACTCTCTCTTGAATATGCCATTCTGAGTAAGCGCAATTTAATCAAGCTAGTTGAGGAGAAACACGTTCATGGTTGGGACGACCCGCGAATGCCAACCATCACTGGTATGCGGCGGCGCGGCTTTACGCCTGCCGCAATCCGCGACTTTTGTGAGCGTATCGGAATAACAAAAAACGATGCATGGATAGAGATGGCGGTATTAGAAACCTGCATTCGCGAAGATTTAAACGAAACCTCACCTCGACGCATGGCCGTACTCGACCCAATTAAAGTCGTTATAACCGACCTTGCCGATGACTACACCGAAACCTTATCGTTCGCTAATCATCCTCAAAAAGAAGAATTTGGCCGGCGAGATGTCATCTTCTCAAAGGAAATTATGATTGACCGAGACGATTTTTCAGAAGACCCTCCACCAAAATATCAGCGTCTTATACTAGGCGGTGAAGTACGACTTCGTGGCAGCTACGTCATTAAGTGCGAAGAAGTTATCAAGAATGATGCAGGTGACATTGTAGAGCTGCGATGCACCCACGATGCAGCAACGCTTGGGAAAAAACCCGAAGGCCGCAAAGTTAAAGGCGTTATTCATTGGGTATCGTTAAGCGCCGGCACATCTGCGGAAGTGCGCGTTTATGATCGTCTTTTTACAGTGCCTAATCCGCAATCGGCAGATTCTCTGGAATCGGTTCTGAATCCGGATGCTTTGGTTGTGAAAAAATCTTGCTATGTTGAGGCGGCCTTGTGCGATGCAAAACCTGAAGAGCGATTTCAATTTGAGCGTTTAGGCTACTTTGTTGCTGATCGGGTTGATCATTCCGGTACTCAGCCTGTATTTAATAGAACCGTTACGCTGCGCGATACCTGGGCCAAGTAACTCTCAAACTTAAAAGCCAATTTATTGACTGCTATTGCGCGTTCGATAGCAGTTAATTTTTACATTCATTACTGGTCGATACGATGGTAAGAAACACTGTCGGTACAAACCGACTTAATTCTGCATCACGCTAAATCGGTTAACCGTATCTTAAAAAAAATTAAAACTGTAACCATTTAGAATTTCGCCTTAAATACAGTGCAATTGACATGATTGCAACGCACCAGCCTGAATTGAATCTGAATATGTGCATTTTGCTGCGCGTGTTGCATTGACGATTACTCCGTTAGCTACTATTAATTAACTGTCATTTTCGTCGAACCACTGACGTGGGTTGCACTTTCTAGCAATTCCTCATCCGTGCATCGAAGAACCCAGAATTTATAGTTAAATTGATCGCTGCGAGGTCGTACCACAATGTCTCAACTCAATAGTAAAGCTTTTCAACTCAGTATCTTGGTGGCAGCAATGTTATCGCTAAGTGCCTGCTCAACTACCCCAACTATTGCAGGCATTGACCTGGGAAAAGTTGGCAGCAAGACAGCAGAACTCGGCTCAAACGCTTGGGAAGGTACTAAAAACCTACTCCACATCGGACCGACTGAACCTGAGCTACTAGACGAAGTCGACTTAGCGTTGATGGAAGACGATGCGAACTTAGTTGACGTACAAGTTGCGTCAAACAACACACAACTACTTCCGCAAGACAATTCGCAGCCAGCTTGGTCAGATAACTTTGAAGACCAGCCACTATTGCCTCAAGACGCAACGCAGCCTGCCACTGCAGTATTTGGTGAAATACCGCAGCTTCAAGGTGCACCAAAAGAAGTGCTAGTACTTGCAAGTTCAAGCACGGAACAATCTTTAGAGACTCCCGTTTTGGCAGCGACGCAAACAGTGCCCACGACAGATCTAATCCATGTTGTTGCGCAAAGCGAATCTCTCTGGACTATCGCAAAGACCACAACTGGCGATGCTAACAACTGGCATGTCATTGCAGACATCAACAACCTAATGCCTAGTGAAGCCGTTTACATTGGGCAGAAGATCACTATCCCAGCTGACATGGTTAAGCCTGTCGAAGCGGCAATTGTAGAAGTGGATATGGCCAAACCCATTGAAGCGACAGAGATCGTCGTTGCAGCAGCGACAGACGTACTACCTGTCACGACTGAGCAACCAGCAACCGTTGCTTTGAACATCCCAGAAAAAAGCACAGTAGAAGAAGCCGTTGTAGCAACAGCTGAGCAGATTAAACCATCAGCTCCGGCAAACGCTGCAAGCACCATGGCTGATGCTACGGCGTTAAAAGTGGGTGAAGGTGAAACACTTTGGGATTTTGCTAAGCGCACCACAGGGGACGCCACAAACTGGAAGCAAATAGCTGACAAGAATTTGTTTGATGAAAAGCAACTAGCCAGCATTCGTCCTGGGCAGAAAATTTATGTACCAACCGACATAGTTCGATCACGAGATGCAAACGGCGTTCTGGTTGCACAAGGTGCTGAAGGCATCGTCGGTGGCGCTCTACCGCAAAACAAGGAAGCCATTGATGCAACGGCCGCAGTCCTTGCCGGAACAAATCAACCCGATGGCGAAATTAAAATTGTTGAGGCAGCTTTCCAAGACAACAAAGGCATAACACCTGTTACTGCGGAGTCACTGTCCGAAGAAGCAGCGCTTGCTGTAGCCGACAACGCGGCTGCGCAAACTGGCAAAGTTATGGTTAGCGGCACTTACTACCCTAAAGCGGTATACAACCAAGCAGACTTCTCTTCTAGTTTATTGATGCGCGTGTCTCCTGGTACTCAGTTGCTGGTTTCTAAAGCAATTGGCCCATGGCTACAAGTTGAAACTGACAAAGGTGTCGGTTACGTCCATTCGAGAGATATCAAATAAGGCTTATCCCTTATTCATTTGCTCAATATTGGGCAACGTAGAAAAAGCCGACGCATTAAGCGTCGGCTTTTTTTTGGCCTGCAGTTCACACAATCCAATCTGCAATAATGCGGATCTCAGCACTCAACGCACATCAACACACACAATCAGTATCATATTGTGAGTCAGTTGGCACTTGTAGCAGGCTCTGAGTCAAAGTTAGACGGCTCTTGGTTCGATACCTGTTTATCCAGCCTTTTATTTCAGGCTCGCCATCGACCCGTAAATTGATGAAAAACAATAACTATAAACGTCTGTTCTCAGTTATCCCACTCAGCCTGTTTTTGTTTAGCTGCAGTAGCACGCCAGAGCGTAGCCAAACGCCGCCTGTTGACGAGGTGCCTTATCAGATAACGGAAGATTACACCAGTGGCGTTATCAGCTACACCGTTCAACGCGGCGACCGCTTAGGCGACATCGCGTTGGAATTCACCGGTCTTTCTAGCAATTGGCAAGAGATAGCCAATTACAACAACATTTCGAATCCACGTAGTTTGCGCGAAGGCATGGTGTTAGATATCCCAACCGATATGATTCCCGGATACCAGCGCCCAGCACCTGCACCAATAATTCAAGCGCAACCTATTGTGAATACGCCTGTAGCACAAACAACTTCATTGGCCGTGCGTCGAAATCAACCCACATCAGTGGCGCCGGTGGTGGTGACACCCATCAATACCAATCGAGATTTCGATTTAAACCCAATCGATTCGGTGTCACCGAATCAGTCTCGTTCTTACGCTGGTGGTGGCGCTCAAGTAAAAGTGATTGGCAGCTACTACCCTAAAAGCATTTACTTGGGACCCGACTACGCTTCAAAAATGATTATGCGAGTAGCCCCGGGCACATTGTTCGCACTCGATAGCCAGGTCAATGATTGGTACAAAATTCAAACAGACTCGGGCTCGGGATATATAAGAACCAACGATGCTGCCATTGTTGAATAGAACGAGTAGTATGTGCTGCGGGTAATTGCACTTGTACACTACTTATGAAAAGACTGACTCTGTTACGCCATGCGAAGTCCAGTTGGGCCAATTCCGAGCAACAAGATTTTGATAGAGCATTAAATAATCGAGGGCTGCATGATGCGCCAGCAATGTCTCAACGATTACTCGACAAACAATGCACCCCCGATCTCATTTTGTGCAGTGCAGCAAACCGAACAAGGCAAACTGCGCAATTTTTTGTGGATATTCACGGGCTCTCAAGTACCGCCATCACATTCCACGAAGATTTGTATCTGGCATCAGCTGGTACCCTGCTGGACTTCATACAACAAACCAATGATTCAGTGAATCACTTAATGGTTATTGCTCACAACCCAGGGTTAGAGGTGCTCGGTTGCCAATTGCATCCCGATTCACCGAGTAGCCTGGCTACCTGCGCCGTGCTAGATTTTTCACTGCACAGCGACAGCTTTACTATTCAACCCGACACTCAAATCGAATTGCTATTGCACGACTTTCCCAAAAATACTGCTAGCTAATCAAACGGCTACTAAGGGTTAATCTTTTCCAACACAATACTTGGTGTATCACCGCGTCGGTAGTAACGCGGATGATTTTTCATGTCGTCGAACGCAACGTCACGTTCGTCAGCGGTTAAATACCAACGGGTACCAGTCCAATCGTCACCAAGCAAGTGTGGTGCGGCCATGGGGTCGTTTTCTGGCATCCTCACACTGATACCAAAGGTTTTTGTCTCTGCAGTCACGGCTTACGCCTCATTAATGTATAGCAGGTATTCTAGTTCGCTCTGATGATTCTGTACGCACCGCGAACGTCATTTGCTACCGATAATTAACGAAATATTGCCAGTGATCACCAAATTATCCAATCGCGCACACAAGCAACCCGATACACTTACCAACAAGTCTTTAAAAGGAAGCATTAGCATGAAAACTGTAATCACCTTGCTCAGCCTGTTGTTTCTAGCCGGTTGTACGCAAGAGTCACAAAACAAACTTGGCCGTGCCGTACAAAACTGGACAGGTTCCGATGGCATTCTAGAAGTGTATGCCGGTGAAAAACTGGTTAAGCGCTTTATGAAAATCGATAAGCTAACCACTGCATCGGGTACTAATTCAGGAGAATCTCGTCCGTATCGCTTTGGATACGGCATTCTCGATGGAAATTTGAACGGTACAGTGGATTCAGGTGAGCAAAAAGTCTATTTCGAATTTAGTGACTATTCGACGTCTTATGTTTTTTACGGTAACCCGTCGTAATAATCTGATAAAAATAGTTTGGCCAGCGCTATCGATTATGCGCATAAAAGGTCAAATTATTGGTGTGTAATCAATGATTTATTGACTTTATAGAAGGCACTACTAGTCTCTATATACGTGCTCCGGAAATACATGGTGTCACGTTCTCACCCCCAAATGGGGCTCGCTAGTCGGGCCCTTTTTTTTTGCCAGCGATGCCAATTCGGTATACTCCATCAACAACTAATTTTGAGTGCAGATAATGCGAATGGATTTTTTTAGCGGGCTAGTCGAAAAAGAGATCGACGGCGCGAAAGCGACAGTCACCGCGGAAGGCAGTAAGTTTGAAGCACTCGTTATCAGCGATGCGTTTACCGATGTCAGCCCGGTCAATCGGCACAGGATGGTGTACTCAGTTCTCGAAGAGCATATTAAATCTGGCGCTATTCACGCGCTGACCATCAAGGCGCACACACAAGCAGAATACGATGCCAAGCAGCAGTAGTTAGCCAAAAAGCACAAACTCGACGTCAAACCTTCCGCAATGGCCCGAAATTAGCTTCAGAAACCCTACGCACGTCACATTTCTCATGCGAAGGGGCCAACTTTGGCAACAACACAAGAAACACCCGTTAGTCCAAACAGCGCATCCTGGATAAATGGCTTATCCAGTATTATGCGTTTGAGTGATACTAGGCTCGATCCGAGCTTGAAAACCATCATTTCGTCAGACGTCAAAAATGGCAAGCTTGCTTTGTTCTTGCCACCAGAGATGTCTGAACTGCAACCGGAAAACTTACGTTACCTGCATGCAATGGCGAGTCGCAACGACTGTGTTCTTATTGAAGACCGACGAGCATCAGACATTAGGCCACTAGTCGAGCAACGTGACCTGAAACCACACAAACTTGCCATTGGCATTGGGGAGCTATTAAAGCAAACCGGCATGCCTGGGCCTGCAGCACAACTTTCTCAACCACACCGACTGACTCCGGGTAACCCTCACATAGACGTATCACTGTTAATCGATATGGTTTCTGCAACCGTTGCGAAAAGCAAATGCATCGTTTTGCTGCCGACCCCGGCGCTAGTTGAGACAACCGGTAATGAGACACACCCTATTAGCGCGTTCGCGTGCAAATTGGTTACTGCTGAAACCAACACAACATTAACCTTCTTTGACTCTCCTGGTTTCAAAGCCATTGGCTACATCGCTAACAATCAGTTCGTCATCCATGTCTTTATCGGTGGCGGACCACTTCGTTCACCGGTTATTTGGGCGAACTTTGATGCCATGCAGAAGAACCGATTTAGATTCCAGTTGTTTCGCAGCACCCAGCCCGGACAGGATTTTGGATTGCTCTACAACACCTTCTTTCTTGATATTCGCTCAGCACAAGCGACGGGATCTCGATCAGTTCGCGGGCGTGCCTAGACTTATTTACGCCGATGCTTGCCAGTCGGTAAACAAAGACACCAGACAACACAATTCTGAACTCATTTTTCGCGCATAATAGCGCCTTTATCGCGCAAAGAAATCTACCATTGTGGCACTGATCAGAGCCCAGTCACTCACCGTCGCTTTCGGAGCCGTACCGGTTCTCGATCGTATCGATTTTGCTATCCAACCGAACAGTAGAACTGCATTGGTTGGGCGTAATGGCGAAGGCAAATCCACCCTCCTAAAAGTGATTGGCAGCTTTATTGAGCCAGACTCGGGAGAATTAAGCCGACGTAGCTTACTCAAAACAGCTTACTTGCAACAAGCCGTGCCAACGACAATGACAGGCGATGTCTATTCAGTGGTGGCGAACGGATTGCCAGAATCGGGCGATTTACTGGCAGAGTTTCGCAGACTCTCAACTGATGTTGAGGCATTCGATGCAAACAAACTACAACGCGTTCAAGACCAGATAGAAGCCAAAGATGCTTGGGCTTTAGGTCAACGAGTGGATGAAACTATTTCGCGCATGAACTTAGATGCCAACACCGAGGTCGCAGGCCTATCGGGTGGAATGAAGCGACGCGTTTTGCTAGCCAGCGCTCTGGTCTCAGACCCAGACATTCTTCTACTCGACGAGCCAACCAACCACTTGGATATCGGTTCAATTGACTGGCTAGAAAAATACTTGCAAGGACTCAATTGCAGCGTGGTATTTGTTACTCACGACCGTGCGTTTCTTAATGCGGTGGCGAACAATATCATTGAACTTGATCGGGGCAACTTAACCCAGTGGCCAGGTAACTACGAAACGTATCAGATCAAAAAGCAAGAACAGCTAGATGTCGAAGCACAGCACAACGCCTTATTCGACAAAAAATTAGCACAAGAAGAAACTTGGATACGCCAAGGCATTAAAGCCAGGCGCACACGTAACGAAGGTCGTGTACGCGCACTAGAAGCCATGCGTGACCAGCACAGAGACCGGCGCAAACGCAGCGGCACCGTCAAGATGAGCGCCAATTCTGCAGATCGCTCTGGCAAAATTGTATTTGAAACCGATAGCGTCAGCTTTGGATTCGGTGATAAAAACATCGTTGATGATCTTTCCGTTTCTATTATGCGAAACGATCGTCTCGGTATTGTCGGACCGAACGGTTGCGGTAAATCAACATTGATCAACTTGCTACTGGGTAAGCTTGAACCACAACAAGGCTCAATCAAACTCGGCACCCAACTCGAAATTGCTTATTTTGATCAGCTGCGCACCGCACTAGACCCAAAACAGTCTGCAGCAGACAACGTCAGTGAAGGTCAAGATACGCTTGAGATCAATGGCGTGCAAAAGCACATCATGAGCTACATGCAAGACTTCCTGTTTGCACCTGATCGTGCTCGTGCACCCATCACCGCTTTATCTGGAGGTGAGACCAATCGACTGCTGTTGGCAAAGTTATTCTTAAAGCCTTCAAACGTTCTGGTACTCGATGAGCCGAGCAATGATTTAGATGTTGAAACTCTCGAGCTGCTTGAATCTTTACTTGCAGAATACAAGGGCACCGTCATCATGATCAGTCACGATCGAAAGCTACTCGATAACGTGGTGACGCGCTCACTCGTTTATCAAGGTAACGGAAAATTTGTTGATGTGGTTGGTGGGTATACCGACTTTCTACGTGAGCTGGAAAACTCCACAACCCTTAAGCCAATTTTCGCTGACACCGAACAAATCACGCGTAAGTCGAAATCGGCTGCACTTGATACCTCTAAAAGCGAAAAAGCAAAACCCGCCACGCCAGCAGCCAAGCCTGCTAAAAAGTTGAGCTTCACTGATCAGAAAGAATTGGATGGTCTACCGGGTTTGATTAACCAGCTGGAGGAAAAGATCAGTGGATTGCACGAAACAATAGCGGCACCAGGGTTTTATGATGATAAAAAAACAGCCGATGGTACGCTAAAGGATGTTGAGAAAGCTCAGGCAGATCTTGATGCTGCGTTTAAGCGGTGGGAAGTGCTGGAAGGATAAACCCGTGAAAATAGTCCAGCGCACCCGTCTGAATTTCCGATAAACACTCACTGATTATTGGCACATCCTTTCTAGCGAATCAACAAAGATTCGCCTTGCATACTACTGGGTTGCTCTAAACCCATTAACTGCAATATGGTCGGTGCTATAGACGGTAAGCCGCAGCCGTTTTTCAAATCCCAGCTGTGCTCATCTTTAATAACACAGGCAACTGGAAACGTTGTGTGCTGGGTATGCGGCACACCGGTTACAGGGTCTTTTAGCATATCGGCGTTGCCGTGATCAGCAGTTAGTACTATTGAGTATCCGTTCTTAACAGCGGTATCCCACAATCGTCCGACCTTTTCATCGACCACTTCAACCGACTTTATAACGGCTTCTGGAACACCCGTGTGACCCACCATATCGGCATTAGCAAAATTCACGACAATTAAATCGAATGCTTTGCTATCCAACGCCTTCTCAATACCAACCGCTATGCCCTCTGCACTCATCTCTGGCTGTAAGTCATAGGTTGCCACTTTTGGCGAGTTGACCAACAATCGCTCCTCACCCGGCAAAGGATCATCAAGGCCGCCATTAAAGAAGAAGGTGACGTGCGGGTATTTTTCTGTTTCAGCTGAACGCAGTTGTTTTAAGCCTGCATCGGATACCACTTGTCCCAGTGTATTGCTGGCAGCATCTTTGGCAAACGCAATCGCAAACGGGTAACTGGATTCGTAGCGCGTCATCGTTGTTAAATTGACTGGCTTAAAACTTCCTCGATCAAATTCAGCAAACGACGTCAGTCCGAGCGCTTCACTCATTTCGCGTGGACGATCATTGCGGAAGTTATAGAAAACCACTTCATCATTAGCTTGCACACCGGTGAATCCGTTTATCACAGTGGGCACGACAAACTCATCGGTTTTATTATCTTTGTAGGCGGCATCAATTGCAGTTGCCGCATCTTTAGCCACATCACCTTTTGCATTAACAATGGCTTGCCAAGCAAGCTCTACACGGTCCCAACGCTTGTCTCGATCTAGAGCGTAGTACCGACCAATAACGGTTGCGATGTGTCCACCCGCTTTATTCAACGCAGGCTCGACTTGAGCTAGGTAATCCTTTGCACACTCAGGCGCAGTATCGCGCCCGTCAGTAATCATATGAACGACCGGTTGTACTTTGTGCAGTTCGCATAGCGTGACTAATGCAAGTAAGTGATCGATGTGGCTATGAACACCCCCATCCGATACCAAACCGAGTAAGTGCAACGGGCGTTGTTTTTTAGCCGCGTTTTGTACCGCCGCTAACAAAGCATCGTTAGTGTTGAACGTTTGATCGTTAATGGCGTCAGTGATTTTGACCAAGTCTTGCTTTAAAACTGTGCCAGCACCTAACGTTAAATGACCAACTTCTGAGTTACCCATTTGGCCATCAGGCAAACCAACGGCTCTACCAGAAGCCTCAACTAAACACACGGTGTTAGACGCATAAATTCGATCAAGGTTTGGTGTTGCGGCCATTGCCACGGCGTTATTTTCCTTCGCAGGATTAACGCCGATACCGTCCATAATAATTAGAATGACTGGACAGCGAACGGTTGTATTACTCATTGAGACTGCCGTCCAAAGTTGTGATGCACTGGTTTAACAGAGTTTAATCCGGGTTATGGGCCAGGGTCATTCTCAGAACCTTTTTCCATATGATCGGTAAGAGAATTCCGATAACCACCGGTGGATGTTCTTTCAGGTTTAGCATCAGCATCGCTCGTAGCTTCGTCAGTATCAGCCATTTGCTCACGCGCATCCGATGCCTCTTTAACCCATATTTTAAAACGTGATGACATGAACACTCCCACTTCGAATAGCAGGTACATGGGCACCGCCAGTAGGATTTGTGAAATGACATCAGGTGGTGTCAGAAACATACCAATGACAAATGCACCAACAAACACATAGGGGCGCATCTTAATGAGTTTTTCTGGTGTTGTAACGCCAGTTACTACTAGTAGGACAGTTGCGACCGGTACTTCAAAGGCGATACCAAAAGCAAAGAAGAGTGTGATGACAAAATCAAGATAGCGCGCAATGTCGGGACTGACCTGCACCCCCTCAGGAGCTACATTAATGAAAAACTTAAAGACCAGCGGAAATACCACGAAATACGCAAACGCGACCCCAGTGTAGAATAATAAAGTACTAGACGCGAGCAAAGGGCCAACAAGGCGCTTCTCGTGGCTATACAAACCAGGCGCGACAAAAGCCCAAATTTGATAGAGCAAAAAGGGGATAGCCAAAAACACACTGAGCATCAGTGCCAGTTTTAATGGTATGAGAAACGGACTTGCAACCTCATAAGCGATCATCTCCGTGCCTTCAGGCAGGAAACGAGACAAGGGATCGGCTAGGTAGGCGTAGATTTGATCGCGAAAAGGGAACAGCACGATAAACAAAACAGTGACTGCCAAAACCATTTTCAGCAAACGATCACGCAGCTCTATCAAATGAGATAGAAACCCTTGTTCCTTACTTACTGTTTCGTCGGAAGAGGCCAATGCACGTATTCTCTTTTATGAATGACCTGGTCAGTCAATATTCAAATGGTTAAGCAGTTTAATTGCTTTGTTGCTTGGAGTCATCATCGGCTTTGGTTTCGCCGGTATCGCTTGGACTATTCAACAGCTCTGGCTCATGAGCAGCCACACTCGCCGCCGTGCTTGCCGCCACGCTTGAACTTGACTCGTTTTGAGTGCTAGTTGAAGCATCGCTCGATGAATCGGATATTTCGCTTTTTAAATCGCCAATTGAGTTCTGAGCATCTTTCATCGCACCGCTGGTCGAAGATTCGATATCTTTGGTTGCGGTGTGCACCATTTTTCGCAGATCGTCGATCTGACTTTTCTGATCGTTAAGCAGATTTTTTAGATCGCCAGTTTCAAGTTCGCGCGATATGTCGGAACGCACACCACGAACAAATCTTTGCGCCTTTCCGACATATCGGCCAACCTTGGCCGCGACCTCGGGTAGTCGTTCAGGACCAATGACAACCAGCGCTACAACGCCGATAGTCGTCACTTCCAAGAAACCCATGTCAAACATAGTCGTCAGGCGCTAATGGTTAGCCGCAATGCTTCGCGGTATTGGTTAGACTTTGTTTTCGTCATTTTTGCGCACTACGGTATCTTCAACCGTCTCTTTTGCGTCTTCAAGAGCGGCTGTGCCCTCTTCTGTTTCGTCTTTTACAGCCGTTTTAAAACCTTTGACTGCACCGCCGAGATCGCTACCGATGTTTTTAAGGCGCTTTGCACCAAAAATAACGATAACAATGGCAAGTATCAGCAATAACTGCATTGGGCCTGGCATACCCATAATTTATATCTCCTCTAAACCTTTGCGCGGCTGGCTTTTTCATCAAGCCCAGATACACCTTCGCGACGGTTCAATTCATTCAAAATGTCATCGGGCCCTAGCCCTTTATGACTCAATAATACCAGCATGTGAAACCACACGTCGGCCGCTTCGGCGATCAAATGAGCGTTGTCTTCGCCCTTGGCCGCCAATACAAATTCAATTGACTCTTCACCCACCTTTTTTAAGATGGCATCGTCACCGCCAGCTAGCAAGCCGGCGACATAAGAACTGGCTGGATCAGCGCTCTTTCGCTGTTCAAACGTTTCTGCCAATCTGGCGAGTACGTCGTTGCTACTCATCGTAATGTTTTCTTTCCTATTAACTCAAGATGGCGACGAATTGTGCCAATCTCAAGGTCGATATTCTATTACCCCTACTTCATTCAGGGTTATTGGTCAGTGCAATCAAGCTAAGTGAATAGAGCAAGCCCCATCACAGCCATTTCGATTACTCAGTTTTGCCTGGGTAAATTTCGCTCGCAGGCTTGATCACCGGGTTAACTTCTTGCCACTGAGCATTTTCATCGAGCTTACGGTAGAAACAATGTTCTCGGCCGGTATGACATGCAATTCCACCCATCTGTTCAACCTGCAACAAAATGACATCCGCATCGCAATCGAGTCGAATCTCCTTGACGTGCTGTACATGCCCCGACTCTTCACCCTTACGCCAAAGACGGGAGCGGGAGCGAGAAAAATAAACCGCACGCTTTGTATCAATGGTTTCCTGAAGTGCTTCTCGGTTCATCCAAGCCACCATTAAGACCTGCTTGCTGAGCGCGTCTTGAGCAATTGCCGGAACCAGACCAGCCTCATTGAACGCCACCGCGTCTATCATTTAATTTCAACCACTTAGCTCTCGATAAAGGGTCAATACTACCACGCAGAGGGTAGCCCACCGCGACAGAATGCGTGATAGACAACGCAACCTGTGTTGCTCTAGTTGGAGTATTTCGAAAAATTAGGAGTGGCATGATGCTGCGCCACGTTATTGGGTAGGAAAGTTTGAGAAAGTGAATGACCACGCACTTTTTTGGACAGAGGCCAAGAAGGGGCATCCAACTCAGGCTCAATGCCAAGTTCAGCGATCGCCGTTCTAGCACGGTTCCAATTCAACCGACGCTGCACTAATTTACTCAACATAAAAGCACTGAAACAAGCCACAAAAAGCAGAGCGATATAAGCCGCAACAAGTGTTCGCAATGGATGTTCGGCCAGGAAGTTTGCGCTTCCAATGAATCCTGCCAACAACCAATTTGTAGTGCTCAAAGCACCAACAGTGCATAGCACCAACGATTGTGGGTGGCTTAGATTATCTTTGCGACGAAGAATATTCAGGCCAAGTAAATGCAAAACTAAGCCATTGAGCGTTAACACCATGACGCAGATCAGCTTTATGACCAACTTGGAACTACTTAAGATCGTGTTGATTTCAAAGCCAGTATCAATAGCAACGATGGACAAACCCGTTAGCCACAACAGCAGAAATAGAATGACGACACCGCGAGTCAGTGCGTCTAACACAGTGTCCGCCAGACATTCTTTGAGCATGGAGAAATCGCCCCAAACAACGAGCGCAAGCGCACCTGAAAAAAATAGCAGGTGTGCGAAAACTAAAAATGATCGACAAACTTCAACTAGCATCCGTACGGTCCTATAACACCACCAAAGCTATGGGGTGTATCTAACAATGCTGCACATTATATATCTACATAGTATATGAGAAACCTCATTCTAGAAAGTTTGCGAACGACTTGCCAGCTTTAGTTTCAAATAAGCGGACACCGTCACATGCAAGCAATATCGAAATAAATATCGAGCGCAGTACGCGAGAACCGGAACAATATAACTAAAGACTCAGCAACTACCTTTGACGGACAGTGAACCTATCTTCTACAGCATGGAACTACAAACGTACTTCGATACCTTGGCTTTGCATAAACGCTTTTGCCTCACCAATAGAGTATTCACCGAAGTGAAAAATACTAGCTGCGAGCACTGCATCGGCACCGCCTTTATTCACTCCATCGCATAAGTGCTGCAAGTCGCCTACCCCGCCTGATGCAATGACTGGAATTTCGACTGCATCAGACACCGCTTTAGTTACGCCAAGATCAAAACCGATCTTTGTTCCATCTCGGTCCATACTGGTCAACAGTAGTTCACCGGCACCAAACTCGGCCATCTTAATCGCCCATTCGATGGTATCAATACCCGTCGGTTTTCGACCACCATGCGTAAAGATTTCCCAACGTGGCGGCTCGCCCGGTTTACTGACACTTTTTGAATCAATCGCCACAACAATGCATTGCGACCCGACCTTGTCGCTGGCCTCAAGAACAAGTTCTGGGTTATGTACAGCTGCGGTATTGATACTGACTTTATCTGCACCCGCATTGAGTAGTCGACGGACATCGCTAACAGCGCGAATGCCACCACCAACCGTTAATGGAATGAAAACTTCCGATGCCACTTGCTCAACCATGCTGTAGGTGGTGTCGCGATTATCGGAGCTTGCTGTGATATCAAGAAAGGTAATTTCATCTGCACCTGCCTCGTTATAGCCACGTGCAATGCTGACTGGATCGCCTGCATCAACGATATCGAGAAACTTCACGCCTTTGACAACGCGACCAGCATCAACATCTAAACAAGGGATAATGCGTTTTGCTAAACCCATTTGTCAGCTACCTTTTAAACTTAATTCATCGGCCTGCTTTTGCGCTGCGGCGAGATCAAGCGTGTTTTCGTATAGTGCACGACCCACAATAGCACCATCGATTGGCGTGCCTTTCACACCGCAAAGTGCCGTAATGTCATCCATATTCGTCACACCACCTGATGCAATAACAGGAATGCTAATAGCATCAGCGAGTTCCGCAGTTGCATCAAGGTTAACGCCTTGCATCATGCCATCGCGACTGATGTCGGTATAGACAATAGCTGACACACCCACATCTTCAAAACGTTTAGCCAACGACACAGCTGTAACACTTGATGCTTCAGCCCATCCCTCGGTGGCTACGAATCCATCTTTGGCATCCAAGCCAACAATGACTTTGCCAGGAAAACGTTGACACAGATCGTCGACAAACTCAGGTTGCTTAACTGCTAACGTACCAATGATTAAATAGCTAATACCTGCATCAATATAATGCTGTGCATTTTCAACTGAGCGAATACCGCCACCAAGCTGCACCGGTAAATCGGGATAGGCTTTGCAAATAGCTTCAGCAACCGCTGCATTTTTAGGCTCGCCAGCGAAAGCACCATCTAGATCGACCAAGTGCAAACGTCGTGCGCCTTGCTCTACCCATTGGGTTGCAACGGCGACTGGGTCGTCAGAAAATACGGTGTCGTCCTCCATGCGTCCCTGGCGAAGTCGTACACATTGGCCATTCTTTAAATCTATAGCGGGGATAATAAGCATGTTCGAGTCTTTTAATTTGCAGTAATATTTTTATCGACTGTTAAGTCATCGGTTTCGCATCAACGCGATAAAACGCTTTATCAGCGGCTTTACAAAGAGCGTCTGCGTTGAGCGCTACGCATCGGCTTTACACAGAGTATTTTCACAGTGCGTTTTCACAGTGCCGTTAGGCAGAGCCATCCCACGCGACGAAGTTCTGCAGCAATTGCAGGCCATCACGCGAGCTTTTCTCAGGATGAAACTGACACGCGAACAAGTTAACGCTCGTCATAGCAACGGCAAAGCGCTTTCCGTACTCACAGCTTCCAACCACGCAGGCTTTATCATCCGGCGCACAGTAGTAACTATGAGCAAAGTAGTAGCGTGCACCATCATCAATGCCATTCCACATTGGGTGGCTTTTCGTGTGTGACACCTTGCTCCACCCCATGTGCGGTACTTTGAGACGAATTCCACTAGCGTCATTCAATGGTTGACTAAAGCGTTTCACCTGACCCGGCAACACATCAATGCAATCGATACCATCGTTCTCTTCACTGTGCGTGAGCAACACTTGCAAGCCCATGCAAATACCCATGAATGGCCGTGTACCCATTAGCTCTTTTATAGGTTCGACTAAATTAGCATTGGTAAGCGCCGCCATGCAATCAGCAGCAGCACCTTGGCCGGGACACACTATTCGGTCAGCGCTTGCAATGATGTCGGCATCAGAAGTCACTATCACTTCATCGTTTTCCGCGACACATTCAATGGCTTTGGATACCGAACGAAGGTTACCCATACCGTAGTCAATGACGGCTATTCGTTGCATTGGAACATTTCACACATAAGGGGCGAGAATGACAAGGACTACAAAGCGCCTTTAGTTGACGGCAGTAAGTCTGCTGCACGATCATCGATTGAGCATGCCATACGTAGCGCGCGACCAAAAGCCTTAAATAAAGTTTCAATTTTATGATGCTCGTTGGTGCCACGAATAACGTCCATGTGAATAGTCGCCTTGGCATGATTGGCAAAGCCTTGAAAGAATTCAGAGGTGAGTTCAACATCGAACGTTCCAACTTTAGGTCGGACAAAGTCTGCATTGAAAAATAATCCAGGGCGGCCAGAAAAATCGATGACGACTCTAGAGAGCGCCTCATCAAGCGGCACATAGGCATGGCCATAGCGCTGGATGCCTTTGCGATCACCTAGCGCTTGATCAAATGCGGTACCCAATGCGATGCCGATGTCTTCCACACTGTGATGATCGTCGATGTGGTTGTCACCATCACATTTCACTGATATATCGAACAAGCCGTGGCGAACGATCTGGTCAAGCATATGATCAAGAAACGGCACACCCGATTGCAGGTGACCGACACCTTGACCATCTAGATTAAGGTCGCAGGCAATTTTGGTTTCAAACGTATCTCTGGATACGCTGGCTTGACGAGTGGACACCGGAAGGCTCCTGATAATAGATGGTTTAAGGATACACGGTACAGAATCAGCGGGATAGCCACGGATTCACAAGTTTTTGTGCAATTATCGGGCAAATCAGGCATTTAGACTGGGAAGGCTTGCGTGATGACAGAGTGTGGTTTTGTAGCCTCACATTCATTAAGCTCTCACTTATAGGATGCGATAACCGCAATCGCCCTATTAGTACTGCAAATCCGTTAGAACCAAACAGAATATGAAATGAACTCCCCAGCAATAATCAAAACAGCAGGCCTAAAAATCCACGCACGAATAGATGGCTCTGGCCCACCCTTGTTATTTCTAGGCGGGTCAAATTTTGATCTGTCACTCAAGCCGCCTGTTTTCGACAGCGCACTACCGCAACACTTTACTGTCGCCGCCGCAGACCCTCGCGGGCTTGGGCAAACAGAACACCCTCCAGGTGAGTGGAGCATGCAAGACTATGCACGCGATGCATTGCACTTGTTAGACGAGCTTGAATGGGATTGTGTTGACGTACTAGGCGAGAGTTTTGGGGCAATGGTAGCGTTGCATTTAGCAGCACAATCTCCAAAAAGAATTAATCGCATGGCGCTTGCCGCAGGCGCACCCGGTGGTGCTGGAGGTTCGTCTTATCCTATCGAAGAATTATTATTGCTATCCGACCCTACAGAACGCGCACAAAGATCGCTTGAAGTTATGGACAGTCGGTTCACAGCTTTTCTTCGTGATGAACCAGAACACGCTCAACAGCGAATACGCGATCGTGTAATAACAAACGATGCATTCATTGCCAGCCACAACAATGCGACTGGGTATCCACGCCTGCTACAGGCTCGCGCTGCGCACGATTGTTGGGATAGCTTGCCGCAAATCGACATAACGACTTTTGTTTTCGCTGGTCGTTTCGATCAGCAAGCACCCATCGACCGTGCACAAAATATGGTGCGTGCTTTGCCTAACTCAACGCTTGTTAGTGTCGATGATGGTCATGCTCATTGTTTCGCATCTTCAAAACCTGTGGATACGATTATTAGCCATTGGCGCAACAATTAACTCGCAAATTAAGTTGATGTCGTTCTATTACAGGCCTGTTATCGCAAAGTCTCGATCTGTATCACCGAAACAGCCATGCTCGTCAACTATCTTGTTGTAGGACACAATGGCTAATTTGTTTCTTTCCTGCCATTTATCGTTTTCAGCTTGCGCAAGCTTTTCGGTGAGTGCAGCCTCAAGAAGTGCGGACAGATTGATCTGCATCTTTCTAGCCTTCGTCAATAAATCACTGTTGATACTAAGGTCGGTCGGTCTCTTCTGTGCGTCTTCAATTTATATAGCGCGCCATCGCCTAATTCTCATATTTGCATCAATGCGCACACTAATGCGCATTGATGCAAAATCAACTGCTTGTAAAAACTGAAAAAACGTCTTCTACAGCCTAACTGCTCAGTAGCCGTTACTTTTTGAAGCAAAAGCACACACATGCCAATCGAATAGTTGTATTGACAACTTAACCAATTATTCTGTATTCTCGAGGCTATTCAATCAATTGAACCCAGAATGGCGCTTAATCAACAATCTCCGATTCCACTGTACCGACAGCTCGCAGACCGAATTCGAGACGATATCGATACCGGCGTTCATGCAGTGGCGGCCAAGATTCCATCAGAAAACGAGATGGCTTTGCAGTACAGCATTGGTCGCCCTACCGTTCGTCAAGCCACTGATTTACTGGTTCGTCAGGGCAAATTAGAACGTCGGCGCGGCTCTGGTACTTATGTTTTACCGCCAACCCAATCAATCGATCTATTTTCCTTAGCTGGTACCAGTGCCGCACTTCGAAATAGTGACTTGAACGCCAAGCTTGAACTTGCCAAAGAACCATCCCTAGAACGAGTGCGTACAGATGAGGGTTGCAAGCAAGCAACAGAGTCTGAAGAGCAATTTTTACGAGTAGAACGATGCGCAACGGTTGATGGCACTCCAGTGTTATACGAAACACTGTGGCTCAGTACCGATTTATTTCCTGATCTACAAAATCACAACCTGGCTAATCAGTCTTTATCAGCGTTGGTGCGCGATGTCTACTTTCTAGAACCTACGTCTGCTGATCAAACGTTCTTTGTTATCAGCGCGGTTAACACACAAGCTCGACAACTACAAACACCGGTTGGCACGCCATTGTTGCGTGTCCACCGACAACTGCACTTTGGTGATCACAAAAGCGCATTACACGCAGAAATCATATGCCTAACCGATCGCTTTGAATTTTCCCAAACTCTCTTCCCAGCCAACGCACCCTACGTTGCTGGCGCAAAAAAATAACGAGATACCTATTATGAAAAACAGCGGTTACTACAGCCAATTTGGTGGAGCTTTCATACCAGAAATTTTGGTGCCTACATTCGATGAATTAGAATCGGCCTACCTTGAAGCACGAGAAGACGAAGACTTCTGGAAAGAATATTTGGAGCTCATGTCCACCTACTCTTGTCGCGCAACACCGATTAGTAAGCTCGACAACTTAACTGAGCAGCTTGGCGGTGCGACCATTTATGTAAAACGTGAAGACTTAAACCACACGGGTGCTCACAAGGCCAACAACGTGATGGGACAAGGCTTGCTGACCAAGCGCATGAAGAAGACGCGCGTTATCGCTGAAACAGGCGCAGGCCAACACGGCGTTGCAACAGCCACCATGGCTGCAAAATTCGGATTCGATTGCACTATCTACATGGGGGCGCTCGATGTTGAACGCCAACGTCCTAATGTTTTCTGGATGGAACAGATGGGGGCCACAGTTGTGGCGGTAACCGAAGGCAGCCAGACACTTAAAGATGCAATCAATGAAGCGTTTCGGGATTGGGTCACCAACATGGATGACACACACTATGTGCTTGGAACGGCTTGTGGCCCGCACCCATTTCCTGAAATGGTCAGCTGGTTTCAATCCATCATTGGCACAGAGGCCCGCGTACAAATGTTAGAGCGTACAGGCAAGTTACCAGAACGCGTTTATGCCTGTGTCGGCGGTGGATCGAATGCAATGGGTATTTTCAGTGGCTTCTTTGACGACAAGGAAGTTGAACTCATCGGTGTTGAAGCTGGCGGACGCGGCAAAGGCAGCGGTCAACATGCTGCACGCTTGGCATACGACGATGCAACCATCGGTGTGGCGCAAGGTTATAAGACCTTCTTTCTGCAAGACAACGACGGACAAATGCAAGAAACGCATAGCGTATCGGCTGGCCTGGATTACGTTGGTGTATCACCTATCTTAAGCCACTTGCACGAAACCAAGCAGGTGCGCTTTGAAGCGGCAGGTGATGAGGAAGTGGTCGCTGCTATGCAACGTACCGTGCGTCACGAAGGTTTAATCCCCGCGCTTGAATCATCGCATGCGTTTGCCCAAGCTTACAAAGAAGCTCCAACCATGTCTAAAGATGAAAACATATTAATTAATATGTCTGGCCGTGCAGACAAAGACATCTTTACGGTTGCAGATGCGGTGCACGACCCTAAATGGAAAGAATTTATTATTGATAAGGCGGATGCCTACCGTCGGGAGATGAACAATGGATAAGCATGTCACCAAGTTAGAGCAATCCATTCTCGATGCACGTAAGAAAAAAGATATCTTGCTGATGACGCACATCGTGCTTGGCTATCCGAACTTTGATGATAGCCTGCGCGTTGTGGAAGACATGGTAAAAGCCGGTGTTGATTTAATGGAATTACAAATTCCGTTTTCAGAACCGATGGCTGATGGTCCAGTCATCCTTAAAGCGAACGCCGAGGCCCTGAAAGCCGGCGCAACCGTTGAACAAAGTTTTGAAATGGCGGAGCGTATGACGAAAGAATTCGACATTCCATTCCTATTCATGACGTACTATAACATTCTGTTTTGCCAAGGGGTAGATACATTCGTAGAACGCTGCGAATCGATTGGTATACAAGGTTGTATCGTACCTGACTTACCGCCATCTGAAGGCCAAGACTATCTCGATGCCATGCACAAGGCAAAACTTGCACCTGTGCATGTTTTCACACCCAACACGCCTGAACCACGGATGCGCTTTCTCAGCGACAACAGCGCAGGCTTTATCTACAGCGCCGCACGTAAAGGCGTTACCGGAAAAAACACCGCGTTCTCAAGCGAATTGGAAGACTATCTTGCAACGTGTCGCGCAAACACATCACTACCGCTAGCCGTAGGCTTTGGCGTAAAATCCGCACAGGATGTTAACTTCTTACGCGGAAAAGCTGATATTGCCGTTGTTGGGTCTGAAACCATTCGAGTAATGGAACAAGAAGGTGTTGCAGGCGTCAGACCATTTATTGAAAAGTTGGTCGCATAAAACTAAACGGACAATCATGGCCCAATCCAGACGATCACCACCGCGCATAGCAAGCGTTAAACACACTAAACGAATCACCCCGAACATGCTTCGGGTGACGTTTAGTGGTGAAGCCATGCTTGGGTTTCCAACAAATGCTTCATCAGCGAACATTAAGCTATTGCTACCCCATGATCATCAGGATGAAGCAGCTTATATGGCGTCTCTAGGTGGTGAAGGTGATAAGCCCATTAAACGCACCTACACCGTGGTTGAATATCGCGAAGCACTTAATGAATTGGATTTGGATTTTGCGCTTCATGAAGAATCAGGACCTGCGACCCGCTTTGCTTTAAGCGCAAAGCCAGGAGACGTGGTCGGTATTGCAGGACCAAGCGCGCCTAAGCTTGTTGATGTCAATGCAGATTGGTTTCTCATTGCAGGAGACATGACTGCCCTACCAGCGATAGAAGCCAATATTAAAACACTCCCAGCGAATGCAGCTGGCTTCATTGTGCTTGAAGTGCAAGATGAGGCGGATAAACGTGCATTCGCGTTACCTGAAAACGTAAAGATTCAATGGTTGGTTAACTCAGAACCGCACTCAGGCAAAAGCGAACTGGCAAGCGTGGTGATGAACTTAAGCTGGCTAGCTGGGACGCCCAACGTATGGATTGCAGGGGAATCAAGCATCGTACGCGAGCTTCGCAGTTACCTTGCAAAAACGAAGATGCTAGACCGATTGCATCGCTATACAAGTGGCTACTGGAAAATCGGTCAAGACGAAGATGCGTTTCAAATGGTTAAGCGCCAAGAGTCAGATTAAGCGTTTATTTTCCTAACAATGCTGATCACGGATACCCAAAAAGGAGACTGACTGTGACATCTCCACAAAAAATTACCGATGAAAATGCCGAGTCCATCGGCAGACCTATATTCGATAAAGTTATTAAGTCATTCATAAATTCAAACCGTGAAGAATTTATTCAGCACTTCCCATATTTGGATGACTGGATAACAGTGGATATTTTTGACGAAGCAGTTAATGCTTTGAATCGCTTGGGCGAATTGCAGTCAACTGAGTATTCAACCCGTACAATTAAAAACGAAAATCATGTATTGCTCTGGAACGCCCATTATAAAAATGATGAAAACACCGTTCATTGGAAATTGTTTCTCGACGATAGTCGGGAACAAACAATAGTGAAGGGTTTTGAATTCGATCGATAACCCTAATTTATAATGCTACTGGCTGCTCTCAACTCCAAACATGAACAGCTCGCCAATTTGATGACTAACAGCAATATCTAAACGAACACATCATTTGGAAATATAGAAATCAGCAACAATGGGCGCATGATCTGAACCTGCGGCCTCTTTTGCGCGATAGATAGCTGATGGGTGCACGTTACCTGAAAACCAAATGTAGTCGATATGAGATAGCTTTCTTTCGAACTTAAACTTCTGTTCTGCAGGTGTACCAAACTGATATCCCAACGTTCGAAAGGTATCTTTGAAATAGCTTCGTAAATGTTTATTGGTGCTCGCTGTCTCTTGCGAGTTGCAATCGCAGGCCAAAACCGAAGCGCTGGATTCTAACCGCAATTTTAGTGCATCAATAATCACTAACGCTTGGGTGTTCTGATCTTTGATGTACTGATGGTAGTTACCGGGTATCTCTTGTAACGGCTGATCATGATAGGCCCAGAAGCTGGGGTTTAGATGGGCGGACACTACCGTTATCAGCTCACCTTCATGCGTAACGTTCGCTAAGACCGCTGGCCGGTCGATATCAAAGTCCAGCTCTTGAATATCGCTGAGCACAAGCTTGGAAAACAACGCTGTTGTGCCACCATAAATTGGCTTACTGACATAGTAGTAGGGATAGGTAACCGACATCCTTTCAACAAACTCTGCTTTTTGTACATTCGTCATTTCCTGAACTGCAATAACATCAGCGTTGATATCGTTTACCAGTTTAACGACTCTCTTAAGATCGGTATTGTGATTCCATATATTGTAAGTTGCGATACGAATGGGCGATGAATCAGGCTTTAGAGCAACCTGTTGTTCTGGAATGAACAAGGGAAGATAAAAATAACTTGCAACTAAGATTGGAATTATTCCAAGTATAATAGTCAACGACTTTCTGGTTAGAAGCGCGAGCAAGAACAATGGAATAGAAGCTGCAAGAAAGTACTCAGCAAACTTATCCAACCCCACTGGCAGCCACCAAGAATCTTGCAAGAACAGATTTACGGCGAACCACAGCGAGACGAACAAGCTATAAGTTCGTAAGATCAAATTCATCTCGATTTCTATCCGTGGAATCTATGTCGCCCTATTCTAACAAAGCTGCTAACGTTTCCGACTGTTCAACTGTTATCTCAGTCAAACAGAGAACTTAACAGAAGAAGCTCAATAGCCTATCGAAGACTGATCTAACCCGACACCACCAAAAGACAGTGTTGATTTAGGCTCAATTAAAATAGCAGAAATTGAATAGCGGACGCTTGAGCCTAAACCTCTAGCCAAAACGTTATAGGCCCATCATTAACCAACGCAATCTGCATATCTGCACCGAACGTCCCGGTTTGTACATTCGCAATTTGTTGCCCCACTCGATGACAAAAATCAAGAAACAAAGCTTGAGCCAATTCTGGCTTAGCAGCCGTTGAGAAACCAGGCCGACGACCTTGTGATGTATCTGCTGCTAAAGTAAATTGCGGCACAAGCAATACCTGTCCAGCAACCTGCTTAACATCCAAATTCATTCGATCTTGATCGTCGGGGAATACGCGATAGCCTAAAAGTTTATTGACCAGCTTTTCAGAACTTTGCACTGTATCGTGCGGTTGAACACCAACCAGTACACACAAGCCCAGTCCGATTGAACCAGTAACAACACCATCGATGGTAACCGACGCCTGGGTTACTCTCTGTAGTAACGCAATCAAATCTATCTCCAAGACACGTTCTGACCTGATCTGCTACAAGATCAGATCAGTGAACATATTTTATACAACTACACGACGTAAAATTACCAGATTCGATGCCAAGTTTGACCTGTCCACAGGTGCGTTTTAGCTCGATACTGATCGCAGAACTAGGATGGTTCACCCCGACACGGAAGGCGGGGTTTATTTCTAAATGCTTAACCCGCAGTGGGTCTAACACTGCTCCCAGGGTAATCCTTCATGGCGCCAACCAGCTACCGTATTACGGTGCCGGTCTTCGTCTAACGGACCTTCAAAGCCACCCTCTACAACATGCACATTCTCGACACCTTCGGCTATCAGTGCATTCGCTGCATCGACCGACCGATTGCCGCTTCGGCACATTAGTATGAGCGAGACTGAGTTTTGGGCATGACCGCTAACACGGCCTAGCATCAGCTTTCGAACAGCGGGAACAAACTTTGGATTAATGGTCCACTCGGGATGATCAATCCACGCAACGTTCAAAGCGCCAGCAGGGTGCCCAATCATCAGGTATTCCATATCCGAGCGCACATCCACTAACAAAACCGCCGAGTCATCGTGCATCATCTGCCAAGCAGCGTTCGGTGCAATCATGATGGGAGTATTATCGTTCGTCGTCATTTCGCCTACAAGCTGCTCTCAAAACGCTAGTGTACCCAATGCTGCACTTAATCGTGCGGGTTACTGCTACCATTACCCCACTATGCAGTCCACGCTTATCAACCTGCTTGCCGGTGCGCTCTCCAGCATCTCACTGCCAATAAATCACCGTATTGGTGCGGCTATTGGTTGGTTTGCTTGGACTGCCAGAACGAATCTGCGCACCATATCCCTAGTGAATCTATCGCTTTGCTTTCCAGAGTGGACAGACGAACAAAAAAATGAAGTTGCTAAGGCGAGTTTAATTGAGACAGGCAAAGCGCTCACTGAATCGTTCTGGTTGTGGAAACGACCCAACAAGGATGTGCTTGATCGACTGCATATCACTGAAGGCGAGGATTTATTGCGTGCAGCTCAAGCATCACCACAAGGTCTTATTGTTGCCACCCCTCATTTAGGCAGCTGGGAATGCTGTTGCCTACCCTTAGTCACGGACGACCTGGTGACCTGCTTGTACAAGCCGCCGCGAATGGCTGCCATTGAACCGATCATAATTGAGGGTCGAAAAAATATGGGCACCCATATAACACCTTTAGACCCTGCAGGCATTAAGCACGTTTTAAAAAAACTTAAGCAAGGCAGTATCGTTGGCATTTTGCCCGACCAAGAACCGGATGAGAATAACGGTCAATTCGCACCGTTTTTTTCGCATACCGCGAACACCATGACTTTGCTGGCAAAATTCGCAAAAAAAACAAACTCGCAAGTGCTGTTCTGTTACGCCAATCGACTACCAAAAGGTGCTGGCTGGCAAGTGCACTACATGAAACCTACTGAAGGCGTCGATAGCACCGATAAAGTAACTGCAACTCGAGCACTGAATCGATCAGTTGAGCAATGCATATTGGCATGCCCCGAGCAGTATATGTGGAACTACAAGCGTTTTAGAATTCGTTCTGATGGGTCGCGCCGTAACTATAAAGTGGTACCTTAATGCGACGCTGGTTCCAACATAATAGGGACACTGGAAAACAAACTAGCCACTCCAGTGCAAGTGTAGGCATCGTGTTGTTCCTTCTAGGTGTGGCATTCATGACTATGATGGACGCCGCGGTTAAATGGCTAGTTGAGGACCGCATCCATGTCATTCAACTGCTTTTTGTTCGCACGTGCATCATCACTTCACTACTGTTCGCCTACTACGCAGCAAGGCGTAAGTTATCGCAACTCAAGCCAGTACGTATAAAAGCGCAATGTATTCGAGGTCTGATCGGGTTTGTTGCACCTTTTTCGTTCTTTTTGGCATTAAAATTTTTACCGTTAACTGCCGCCAGTGTCGTCTTCTTCAGTAACATTTTCCTCATCACACTTGGCTCAGCCATCTTTCTAAAAGAGAAAGTGGGCGTGTATCGCTGGAGCGCGGTTGCGTTTGGTTACATAGGGGTATTGATCGCCATAGACCCATCAGCTGACGGTGAGTTGTTCGGTTACATGATGGTGCTGCTATCGAGTGTCGCTTTTGCCTTTCTTTTCATCAGTGGCAAAAAGCTCAGCACAACGGAATCATCAGAGTCATTGGTGTTGTTTTACAACTTAGGCGTTGGCGTAGTCGCGCTCTTTTGGCTACCGGGTGTCTGGCAAACACTCGCACCCTCAGACTGGGCTGGTATTTTGTTAGTCTCCGTGTTGGCTGTTTTTGGTCAATATACTATGACCCATGCATTTGCCCTGGCTGAAGCATCTTTACTCGCACCGCTCAACTACACCGCGCTTGTACTTACCGTGATATTCGATTGGATACTCTGGCAAACCGTTCCAAGTGCGCAGACACTCTTGGGCGCAACCGTCATTATCTTAAGTAGCTGCCTGGTTATTTACCGCCAACATCAGCAGGAATCAAAACAGAAGATATCGCCCTAGAATGCCCAAGCCGAAAACCCAAACCGGTCACAGACTGATCGCGCGGAAAAGGTGTTTATCATTTCAATCACGTTGACGGGCTTGCATCTACGCGCATTTAAGACCACTATATTGTTATGCAAGGCAAATGTCCTGCAGTAAATGATGACTCATCGGGGTGCCGCAAGGCTGAGAGTACCAACAACCCGTAGAACCTGATCCGGCTAATACCGGCGTAGGAATTGAGCTCAAACCTTCCCGTTAGGTCATCACTTGAATTTAATCCATCAGGAGATAATCAGTGATTACCAGTTTCCGACGCACAGCAACGATAAGCCTTACCGTGGCTTTGTGCCTTGTTGCACTGCCTAGCCATGCAGCCAAAACACTCACCGTCTACACCTACGAGTCTTTCACGTCTGAGTGGGGACCGGGGCCCGTTATCAAAACTGCATTTGAAAAACAATGCGATTGCACACTAGACTTTGTCGCTATCGATAGCTCTGCAGGCATACTTAACCGAGTACAGCTCGAAGGAAAATCGAGTAAAGCGGATGTTGTGCTCGGCTTGGATTACAATCTTATGGCTTTGGCACAAGACACCGGCTTATTAACTGAATCTGGCACAGATCTATCAGCGGTTAAACTACCTGTCGACTGGACATCTGACGTGTTCGTGCCTTTCGATTATGGCCATTTCGCTTTCGTCTATGACACGAAGGTACTTGCTGAACCTCCAACAAGCCTAGAAGAGTTGGTTAATGCCCCGGATGATCTAAAGATCATCATTCAAGACCCGCGTACTAGCACACCCGGCCTTGGACTCATGTTGTGGGTAAAAGCCGTCTATGGCGATAAAGCGGCTGACGCGTGGGAAAAACTTCAACCAAAAATACTAACCGTAACCAAAGGCTGGAGTGAAGCGTACTTTTCTCTGTTCCTCAATGGTGAGGCGCCCATGGTACTCAGTTACGATACCTCCCCTGGTTATCACATGGCCGTGGATAAAACAGAGCAATATCAGGCAGCGGCATTCGATGAAGGTCACTACTTACAAATAGAAGTGGCAGCTTTATTAAAAAGCTCGCCTAACCAAGAGCTGGGTCAATCATTTCTTCAGTTTATGTTATCAAAAGAAGCTCAAGCAGCGCTGCCGTTAACCAATGTTATGTACCCTAGCACCGACATTGGTGATGCCCTGCCACCTGAGTTTTCAAAATTAATTAAACCTACTAAGTCGCTGTTATTGGATACCAATACAGTTCGAGATAACCGCAAAGCTTGGATTAACGAGTGGCTGGATGCCGCTAACTAGCGACAACAGCAGTAGATGGTGGCTGCCCGGTCTTATAGCGCTGATTATATTAGTGCTGATGACCGGGCTGCCATTGGCTGCACTCCTATTTTCGGCCACAGACGTTGCACCCACGGAAGTCTTCAGCAACAATTACTTTCGACGTGTTATTTGGTTTAGCTTTTATCAAGCAGTGCTCTCAGCTTCGCTTTCCGTCGGCCTTGCAATCCCGGTTGCACAAGCACTATCACGGGAACAAATATTTCCCGGCCGAAAGCTACTGATTAATTTGTACAGCTTGTCTTTGGTTATCCCAACGCTTGTGGCTATCTTTGGCATTGTTGCAGTATTCGGCCGTACCGGTTGGCTTAATAGCATCACTGGCACGCTGGGGTTCAATCCATTTTCCATTTATGGATTAAGTGGCATATTGATCGCGCATGTTTTTTTTAATATGCCCTTAGCCACACGAGTACTAATTCAATCACTGGATAACATTCCTAACGAGCAGTGGCGTCTCGCAACACAACTACGTATGGGTGGACTTGCACAGTTTCGATTTGTTGAATGGCCCGCGATGCGTCGCCAGATTGTCGGCCTGTTCATGCTTATATTCACCCTGTGCTTCACCAGCTTTACCATTGTGCTCACATTAGGTGGCGGCCCTCGAGCAACGACGGTGGAAGTTGCCATCTACCAAGCGCTGCGATTCGACTTCGATATAAACATCGCCGTGTCGCTTGCCATCGTGCAGCTCGTATTTTGCGTTGCACTCTTATTAGTTAGTGCACTATTCAAACAACAATCACCATTGGGATTTGGTCATCAGGCACCGGATAGTCTGTTCAGACCGGCTTCAGGTTATCGGTGGTTGAACGCCTTAATTATTGTTGTAGCCAGTTTATTTGTCTCACTCCCTTTGGTTGGTTTATTCATTTCAGCAGTTAACCCTGCCACGATCAAAGTGCTGTTACATGCCAATACGATAAAAGCTAGCATCAACACAGTTATCATTGCGTTGGTCGCATCTGGTATTTCTGTTGTCATGGGTATTGGGTTGCTCATCAGCTCTCGCCACATACGCATTCGCTACGGCAAGCATCGTCTTGGACAGTGGATTCAACAAGCAGGCAACATTATCTTGGTTATGCCACCCGTTGTTTTAGGCACTGGTCTTTTTCTGTTGCTACGCAATGTCGCCGATGTTTTTTCAATTGCACTAGTGTTAGCCATTCTGATTAACAGTCTTATGGCACTGCCGTTTGTACTACGTATTCTTGATGGACCACTGATGCAGGCTGCAGAACAACACGATCGACTTATTCAATCGCTAGGGATTCATGGCTGGAGTCGTTGGCGCCTATTGGATTGGCCACTGGTAAGAAAGCCACTGGGATTCGCCATGGCTATATCAGCAACATTGGCTGCTGGCGATTTAAGCGCCATTGCACTGTTTGGCTCAGAACGAGCATTGACGCTACCGTTGTTACTTTTTCAACGTATGGGTAGTTATCGTTTCCATGAGGCAGCTGCGACCGCCGCGCTGTTACTGGCAGTTTGTTTGATATTGTTCTTAGCGCTGCAAGCACTGGCAAATGGTAGAACTGATAGAGGCAACTATGCTGACACTTGAAAACCTATCATTAAAGCTGGGTTCAAACCACTATAGCTTTAACTTACAAGCCAACACTCATCGCGTTAGCGCCATTCTTGGCAAGAGCGGCTCGGGAAAGAGCACGCTACTGAATCTTATAGCTGGGTTTCTATCAGCAGATTCTGGAACACTGCAATGGCAAGAAAACTCTTTGTTAAAAATGCCTGCCAACCAACGCCCTGTTACCACTCTATTTCAGCAGCATAATTTGTTTACCCACTTAACAGTTGAACAAAATATTGGTCTTGGTATTAGTCCTGACTTAAATCTGACAACACGCGATGAGAAAAATATTAAATCCGTGTTAGAAGAAGTCGGACTCGACGGCTACGCCAAAAACAACGCACACAAACTATCTGGCGGCGAACAACAACGTGTGGCTCTGGCGCGTTGCTTAATGAGAAAACAACCAATCTTGTTGCTAGACGAACCGTTTAGCGCACTCGATGAAAGTACGCGTTACGAGATGATTGAACTCACTCGCAAAGTGATTGATCAACATACGCTCTGCGTCGTACTGGTTACGCACAATAAAGACGATGCGAGAATGCTCAATGCACTCGAATACAAACTGACTGGTGGTGAATTATTAATAAATACACCCAGAAACATTTTAGAACTTTGAGTCCTTGGTGAAAAGGGTTTTGAGCAACGTTCCGAAATCAACAACAGTCGAAGATGCAAACGAAAGTCCAGCTTTGGCTTTGTCGACTCACTGGGCGCAGGGCCGCGGTACACGACAACCTTACGAACGTCAGCTTAAGAGAATGATAGAGTCGACTATAATTCAGTAAGCAGACGAAATTAATCGTCAAGCCAAGGTAATTTTCGGCCCGCAGCAGTCATACAAGAACCGGGGGGAAATCAACTTCCAAATTCGGGACTGAAGACGAGTAACCCTTCTGGACGCTGCTTACTAAAGCTTTTCCACTGAACAATCTCATCAGACACGCCTTTATACTGGATACTTCCGTCGGATACAAAACCAAACCTGCAGTAATAGTTGGGATCGCCTATTAGGGCACACCCATCAGCATCCGTTCCTTTAAGAACACGAAGCCCTTCATTGATCAAGGCGGTGCCGATACCACTACGCTGCAGATTTGTCCGCACAGAAACAGGCCCAAGGCCATACCAAGAATTAGTGTTATCACCTATAGTAACTGGTGAAAAGGCAACATGCGCAACTAAATCGTCGTTCATAATAGCGACCAGGGAGAGCGTTAAATTACCAGCTGCACGGAGGCCATCTATGATGGCTGGTTCTGTTCCATCACTGTACGACATTGGCGCAAAGGCATCAGCTGTCAACTGATGAATGGCTTGAAGATCCTCAGGATGCTCTCGACGTATTTCCATCGTTTTATCCTACTGTTAAAATATGGAGCAGACAATTGCCGCTGCTATGACGATGATAATGGACATCCGTGCTCCCTATAACTAAGATCCAGTGACGTTGCTTGCCAGACTTCAATCAATGTACTTTAATCATTCACAACATGCATTATCAGCCCTATGGCTAAACCGCAAACAACGCTGCATCATCAGCAAACGCTTTAAACTCCAATGCATTACCAGCCGGATCAAGAAAGAACATGGTTCGTTGCTCACCGGGCTGCCCTTCAAAACGGGTTTTCGGTCGAATAACCCAACGCGTATCGTTGTTCGCTTCGAGCCGTTCCTTTAGCGCATCGAACAGTTCAAACGTCAGTACAACACCAAAGTGCGGGACTGGAACACTATCACCATCGACAGGGTTTTCAACCGCAACCGGGTGCACGTGATCAGGGTTTAGGTGGCATACGATCTGATGGCCATAAAAATTGTAATCTATCCAACCAGAGTCTTCACGCCCCTGTTCGCATTGCATCACGGTACCGTAAAACGTTCTTGCAGCTTCTAGATCATCTACTGGGAAAGCTAAGTGAAAAGGACGTAGGTTGCTCATAACTATCTCGAATAATTTAGTAAGGTTTTATTAAATTAGTAAAGTTCTATTGAAATTGAATTTAATGAATGCGTCTTAGCTGCATTCCACGATTCATAATTTCTGATTTCTGATTTCTGATTTCTGATTTCTGATTTCTGATTACTGATTACTGATTACTGATTACTGATTAACTTACCGCTTGCTCAAAGTAGGCGCGAATAACAGCTGCCAACGTATCCACATCTTGTCTAGATACATTGCGGTGCAACACAACCCGACCCGCATTGCGTCCAGCCGATATCATAAGTCCGCGTTCTTTCGCAAATGCTGGAAGACTGGTTCCATGATCACCGTCATAGTCCAGCCAAACCATATTAGATTGCAGCCATGTCTGCCTAACGGACACACCCGGCACATTACTGAGTAAGCTTCCCAGTGTTTGCGCATTCTCATGATCTTCATGCAGTCGATCAAAACCCTCGGTTAACGCAAGAATGCCAGCCGCAGCTAACACTCCCGCCTGACGCATCCCACCACCAGTGACTTTGCGCCATCGCAAAGCTTGCTCGATAAACGCTTTATCACCCACGAGCAACGAACCAACCGGTGCGCCAAGTCCTTTGGATAAACAAAGCGAAACGGTATGAAAAGGCTTAGCAACATCTTCTAGTGACACACCAAGCGCGACCGCAGCATTTGCCATACGTGCGCCATCAAGGTGAAGCAATAGGTTGTGCTCGTCGGCGAAACTACGCGCACGCTGCATATACTCAACGCTTTGTACCCGACCGTGCTGTGTATTTTCCAAGCTTAATAAAGTCGTGTTAGCGAAGTGGATATCTTTGTCTTTGATGACGGCTTTCACCTGATCAAGCGGTAGTTCGCCATTTTCCGCAAACGGTACCGTTTGCGGCTGAATACCACCGAGCGCCGCAGCACCCCCACCTTCGTACTTATAGGTGTGTGCATCGGCACCGACAATATATTCATCACCGCGTTGACAGTGAACTAATAAAGCAACCAGATTAGACTGCGTGCCTGTGGGCATAAACAAAGATGCTTCATGCCCCAGCATCTCGGCACACATGTCTTGCAACCGATTGATGGTGGGGTCAGCTTTGTAAACATCATCCCCGACTTCTGCTTCGAACATAGCCTGACGCATCGCATCAGTTGGTAATGTGACGGTATCGCTTCGAACATCGATAATGGAAGTGTTGCTCATGCGGGCATTTTTTACGGTTATACGACAACTGGAAATTGGATGTACCGCTCAACCATCAAAATGGACGAGCATCACCAACACAATACCTGTTTCCACACTCACCTGTAAACGCGAATCGGTAACTTCATTGCTTAAACCAAGGGTACTGCCGACGGGTACGCGTGCATCGGTCAGCGGATACTTTGCACCGGAAACGTGCACACCGGTAGCATCCTTCACCAGCGGTATCACGCTGAACGTTTGGCCAATCGGCGCACTTAGCTGCAACGGCCGCGACTGGTCTACTAATTGTGCATCAACGGTGTCATCGATAAGGCGTAATTTGAATGGCCAGGATCGACTTCCGGCAAGCTGCCAATTAAATAAATGATGATCGGTTCGTCCACCGGACATACCCAGCAATACAATGTCCTCGAAGAAACGATCACTTAATACTTCTAATGTCAGTTCTAGATCGCTGGTATCTTTTTCAGGTGGAAAGCGTACACATTCTATTTTCGCACTCTTTATAATCTTGGATAGCTTCGGGCTCAAACTATCAAGATCACCCACCAATAAATCCGGCCGTAAATCTTGCGCAAAACAGTGCCGCGCACCACCATCCACACAAACTAGAAAATCGTCATGAGTAATATTGGCGTGCGAGCAGGCATAGTCACTGCAATCGCCATTAGCGAATACGACAGCGCGAGTCATCGACAAAAAACGCTAGACAATGAATGAGCGAGTCACTAGAGCTCGCCACCACTGGCAACAAAGTCGTCAGCAAATCTTAGTGCTCTGGTTAATCCATTTAATGATGCTGAGTACTTATCTCCAACATCGTCATCAACATCCACCAACACTTCAACGCCAAGCTCTGTTCCTTCTTTGAATAACGGCATTAGGTCGTCTCGAATGAATTTTTTCTCATGAACTAACTGACGTGTTCCAGCTTCGTCGACGCGGATATCAGAACCTAGAATATCGCCGAATGTAAAGTTGTCTACTCGCCAGTGAATTTTTGTTGGCGAATCAATTTCACGTTCTGGAAAATTCATATACATAACTGTTCGCTGATCAGAGCGGCGCGTCAAACTCAATGCAGGTTTATTGGCATCTGTTACACCCTCGCCCGTAAAACCGACCGTTAAGTCACACAGGTAACTACTTTTCTTTTGCCTGCACTCAGCAAGCCATTCGCCGAAATACGCTCGCAGCACCTGTTCTGGCTCTTCTTCCACACTCGCGCTTTGCACGGGTTCAGGCTCTGGAACCGCTGCAGGTTTCACTTCAGGCGTCGCAGCTAAAGTTTTATCTGTGGTACCAGTGGGTAAACGGCATTCGCTGTCACTGGGAAGCTTCAATTGAGTTATTGCAGTTAATTGAACAACACCGCTGTGCTCTGGGTAACTTACCGTTGTATCAATCTGCCCCCGAAATTCAGCATACAACACCTGCAAAGAGGCGGTCGATTGACTCAGATAGTCTTGTTGCAGTTGACCAACTTGCTCATTGTTGCCCTCCACCCAGTATCGTTGATCAGACCCGCAAGGCTGAAAGCTATTACGGTTAGCACCGTACACATAAAATCCCCGCAACGTATTTGCCTTGCCCTGGTCTGTCGCAATCAAAAACTGCAACTCAGCCAGACGCTCTTGCGACATGGTAGCTAAACAATTTTTTGCAATTTTCTCCGCAAGTGCTTGGGGTGAAGAAAACGCCAGGTACCAAAGGCAATTTTGTTTGCGATAGGCGATGAACGCCTCTTGTGATAACTGAAACTGATCAAGTGCGGCATCTGGAAGGTCGCGCGCGATGTAGTCCGAAATGTCCCGAATGTTGTCATCCATCAAGTCTAAATAATTGTCGATGCAATTGTTGATGTCTGTATCGTCGCCAGACAACTTCATGCACTCTTGGAGAACGTTGTATTCCGTCGCCTGCGCGCTCGGCAAAAAGAAAGATACCAGCAGCGCTATTGGCAGCAACAGAACAGCAATTCGGGATTTGCACTTATGCATAGATTGACGTTAGGCTCGGTTAGTAAAAACATGATACAGACCTAGCTGGAAGTGCACGCTAAGCATATAAAGCTTACTATATGTTGGCAATTGTGACATGACGGTGTAATAAACTGCAATGTGCCAGTTTTTCCACGCCTGATGTTGTCCTACAAACGGTATAATCTCTGGCAAGATAACTAATTCTTAATATCTATCGTGCACCGATTTATGCCAAACAGGCATTCACAGGCTGGTTCAACACTCATTTGGCTGATCATTTGGTTAGTCGGTATGGCTGCGATAGCCTATTGGTGTGTTGCTAAACATGTTCCTGCGCTACAACAACAAATAACCAGCAACGCCCAAGCCGCCGTTATCAGTGCGAATGCCGGGGATATAGATGTGAGCGTGGATGGTCGCACGGCAACTCTGGCCGGTGTAGTGGTCAGCGAAGTCCAGAAAGACCAACTGATCAACGTTGTGGCTGATGCTGACGGTATACGCCATGTTAATGATCAACTCACGTTAATTGGGCAAGCCAGCACAGAAACCAACGTTATAAAAACCGAAGCAGACGACGTGGTAGCGGTCGCTCAACTAGAAGCGTCAACAGATGCCGTTGAAAACAATCCAGAACTTGCAGCAGAAATGCCGCCAAAGAACCCGATAGCAAATACCGAGTCTGCAGAACAACCTGTTGAAGTTGTTATAAACGAGGCAGACGAGAAAGAGCGCGTAACAGACGAGTCCATCGACGCAACTACTGACGCAGCCAACGGCGAGCCAACCAACGCTGACATTCAGATCGCTGAATTGGTGGTTAATCCTGAGCTACCCACGAACACTGATGTGAGTACGGCACTGTCGGCGGACGCTGTTGACGCCAGAGCACTGGCCTTGATCGAACAGGCAAGGAAAGAAACTGCTAACTCTTTGATCGACCCTCAAACACCTAGGCCTGACAATAACCTTGCATTACAAGAGGCTGCCAATAGCTTGTCTAGTGCACAAAGTAGTGTTGCGATAACCGAACAACCAACGCTAAAAATGCAAGCCAGAGAAGGCACTTTAACGCTCACTGGTGAAATTTCAGATCAAGACAGCTTGTCTGAATTGATTCGTTCTGCAATGAATACATTTGACACAAGCTATGTCATCAACAGTGTTCAAGTGAATGAGCAAGTCGCTACGGCAGACTGGCTACCAGCACTAAGTCAATTCTTACCAGATATGAACTCCATTTCGAATGCGGGCATCGACATTATAGAGTCGCAAATCACGCTATCTGGTGAAGCTGTAAATGATCAACAACATGATGAAGTCATCGACAACGCACTAATCGTACTGAGCGATCTCTCTTTAGTGGAACGCATAAGCATAGATACTGAAGCGAAAAGCAACGTCACTGACTCTACCGAAAACGCAACACCGCCTGTAGAAGAGTCGCAGATCACGAAGGCATCTGATGAACCTGCAGCAGAAACACAAAGACAAACACTCAAAGAGGCGTTCGAGTCCCTTCAAACTGGAAAAATTCTATTCCAAAGTGGCAGTGATGTGCTTACTGAAGAGAGCCTGCAGGTAATCGAAAGCATTGCAAAAGTATTTGCACAATACCCTTCAACTAGTATCGAAATAGATGGGCATACGGACGCATCAGGCGTGAGTGCCAACAACTTAAAGCTCAGCCAACTCAGAGCAAACGCAGTGCGTGACTACCTCGTTAAACAAGGGATAGCGGCAGAGCGAATGAGCGCGTATGGCTTTGGGGACGGTGTACCAATCGCAGACAACAGCACTGCTGCAGGACGCAGATTGAATCGTCGAATTGAGTTTAACTTCTAGCCGGATTAGCCACGATGAATACGTTGGTCATTGAAATTCTTGCCTGTTTGTTTGCCGCAGCTTTTTTAAGCTTGTTCATCGGCTGGGCAATTCGAAGTGTTCTTGCAAATAAAGAGAGCAAGGCTGCCACCGCTGCGTGGGAGTCCAAGCACTCAGAGCTTGAGCTGCGCTACAAACAAGACACGGAACACCTTGAAGAGCAAGTTGAACGACTCGACCTAGAACGCCAACAGCTCGGCACGCAAAACAAAAATATCAGTGATTCATTGCGAGAAAATGAAATTGGGGTGCACAAAGCGCGAGCAGATGCGATCGAACTTAACCGCCAGCAGGCAGATACACAAGAACGTTTGCAACGCATCATTTCGCAAAAGGACGAAGAATTAAAAATGATTCGTAATGGTTCAGCGCCTACCATTAACGCTTCTGGCATTGCAGGCACACCCGCCATGGATGACGGCACAACCGAAGCTAAAATTGCTACGTTGTCAGCAAAGCGTGAAGCTTGGGAACTGGAGCGACAACGCCTCGTCAACAACATTGGTGACAATCAGCAAACGGTGGCAATCGACCCTGCAGACCTACCTTCAGAGTCATTCGATAGAACTGTACGCGTACAACCCGAATACGTAGATGAGTTAAGACGAAAAGTAACGCAATCGCAAGAACATGAATTCGAATCTGATAAAACCCTGATACTGGATGAAGATCAAACGATTGCACTGGATGACAACAATCTGAACCGTACTGGCATAAATCGTCCTACGCATGGCAAACCGTCACCCGGAGGCGCTCCTAAAAAAGGTTTCCCAGGCGACTATGACGACTGATTCATCCACTATGCAACACACGCTTTATTATGCGCACGACCCAATGTGCAGCTGGTGCTGGGGCTTCAAACCTTACTGGCAACGATTAACAGACGCGCTTCCAAACTCCGTTAAGGTTCAATATGTTCTAGGCGGTCTTGCACCTGACACTAACGAGCCCATGCCCGAACAGATGCAGCAAATGCTGCAGCAAATGTGGCAACGCGTTGCTCAAACCATACCCGGCACCACGTTCAACCATGACTTTTGGACGCAAAACAGACCAAGACGTGCAACCTACCCTGCCTGTAGGGCAGTTATCGCGGCCAGTGCTCAGAACAGTACGTTTGAAGAATCAATGATAACGGCGATTCAACAAGCCTATTATCTCGAAGCTAAAAACCCGTCTGATGATGCTGTACTGGTTGCACTTGCCAATGATATTGGCTGCGATGTGAACGAATTCAAACAATCCTTGAACAGCCAAATTACGGTTGATTCATTAAACGAGCACATGCATCGTGCTCAGCGCCTCGGTGCAAGCGGTTTCCCAAGCTTGTTTTTTGAAGCAGTTGGTAAAGCACCCATTGCGGTGGCATTAAGCTACACCGATCATCAATCGACTCTTGAACAAATCGACATTGCTATAGCTAGCTAGCGCACAATTTACCCCTTCCTGTGAAGGCGTGCGAACCGATTTCACATGCTCCAGATCGTACCTCAGTCATTCAAATAACCTGCCGTTAACCTCTTCGTGTAAGAGGCAGAACGCAGGCCATGATAAGAAAAACAATAATCCTGTTACCGATACTCACGCTGTTGTTAGCGGCGTGCAGTGGCGGTAACGGCAGCAGTGACTCTCCAGCAGCCACACAGGCTCCGGCAATCGCTCCAGCGTTGCCTGCATCAGAGGTCAACAATGCCGCACCCGACTCCCCTATGTCTGAAAAGGAAGCATTTCGCCTTCTAGAACAGACGAGCTTTGGTGTACGACTTAACGATATTAAAGCCATTTCGGGCAACGGCCCTGAGCTCTGGCTAAGCGAGCAAATGGCACTGCCAGCAACGTTTCTTACCGACGGCCTGAACAAAGCCAAGAATGATCGTTGGAACGAGTACATTAATGTTTGGTGGCGACACGCAGTTAACGCAGATGATCAACTGCGCCAACGTGTCGCGTTTGCATTGAGTCAAATATTCGTTATCTCCTCTGCGAATGGTCTTGGCGAAGAGCAAGCAGGGCTTGCACATTATTACGATACTTTGCTGCGACACTCGTTTGGCAATTACCGAGAACTCATCGGAGAGATAACTTTAAGCCCAGTGATGGGCGAATACCTGAGCATGAAGGGCAATCACAAGCCAGACGCTGAACTCAATCTGCGACCTGATGAAAACTATGCTCGAGAGCTGTTACAGCTTTTTAGCATTGGATTGAGCATGCTAAACGACGATGGCACAACGATCAATGATCCAGACGGCGTCCCTCTCCCAACTTACGACCAAGACATTGTTGAGGGTTTCGCGCATGTATTCACAGGATGGCATTTCGCTAACGCCGAACATTTTCGTTGGCCAAAAAATAAAGACTTCATCGATCCAATGGTTGCCTGGCCCGACATGCACGACACTGGCGAAAAAACCTTGCTCAATGGTTTCACAATACCGGCAGGTCAAAGTGCTGAGAAAGATTTAAATGATGCGCTCGACAATATCGCAAACCACCCGAACGTAGGCCCATTCATTGTTAAGCAGTTAATAACTAAGCTGGTTACCAGTAACCCAAGTGCTGAATATGTTAGTGATGTTGTACAAGTTTTTAATAGTAACGCCGACGGCGAACGCGGAAACCTTGGAAGCACAATAAAAGCGATATTCATGCACACAGAGGCACGAGACGGTCATCTAAAAAACCCAGACACCTTTGGTAAAACCAAAGAACCGTTGCTGCGCATCACTCAACTTTGGCGCGCCTTTGAACCCACTGACGGTATTCATCCCGACTTTAACTATGCATGGGTCAGTGACGAACTTCAGCAAGCACCACTAGGCTCACCATCTGTTTTCAATTTCTTTACGCCCGACTTTAGTCAACCAGGACGTATTCGCGATAATGGTTTCGTTTCTCCAGAATTTGAAATACTGGATGAATCAAGCATGATTAGCTTAACCAGCCGTCTGCTTGCCAATAGCTTATGGTCACACAACTATAAGGTCGTTGGAGATGGCAATCGCATTGCGATAAATATCGATCGCGAAATGAAGTTGGAAGATAATCGTGATGCTCTGCTTGATCATCTTGATCTACTGTTACTCGGTGGAAGAATGTCCAGCGACCTGCGACAAGAAGTGTCGAGCTTGATGGATTCACGCGATTACAACAATGCTGCATCACAACGCATTGCCGAAGCCATCTTTTTAATTATGAGCTCCCCGGAAGCTGCGATACAGCTGTAGCTGACAACCGATTGCAACGACTACATAAAGATACAAAAAATAAGAGTTTGCAGATGAACAATAACCAACGACGTCGATTTTTAAAACTAGGCGCAAAAACCATGACCGGCGCAGGTTTGGCATTAGGTGCCAACCCAATGCTGACACTGGCTCAAGCTGCAGACACAAATTTTGCCGATGGTGCAGATTATCGAGCGCTCGTTTGCGTCTATTTAGAAGGCGGCTCCGACGGCTTTAGCCTGCTTGTCCCAACTGGCAATGCGGAATACAACGAATATGCACACTCCAGGCAAGAGTTAGCGGTAGGCCGAGATCAATTGCTAAATCTTGATACAGTGTCTGGCAACTTTGATTCACTTGGTTTTAGCAAACACGCAGAACCACTGTACAACCTTTATCAAGACCAACGCCTCGCATTGATTGCAAATGTAGGCAATCTAATTGTTCCGACTACTCGTGGTCAGTATGAAGATAAATCAGTACCACTTCCAGCGCAGTTATTCTCACACGCAGACCAAGAGATTCAGTGGCAACAGTTGCAAGGCCGTGGTCGCGGTGAGCATGGATGGGGGGCTGCAGCAGCGGAGCACTTATCAAGCTACCAAGAAAGAGACTACTTAACATCAGTTACTTTGGATGGCTCCAACTATTGGCAATCTGGAGCAGGACAACGTCCATTTGCATTGAAAGAAACAGGTTTGCTCGAATTCGCTGGCCTCGACAAAAGCAACGAATGGGAACAGCCGCGCGCTGAAGCATTCCGACGGGTAATGGAAATGCAACAATCGCATATGTTTTCTAGTGCTTATGCTGATGTACAGAATCGCGCATTGCGAATTACAGAAGAGCTTGGCGCTGTACTCGAAAGCAACGGTCCGATAATCACCGAGCAACCTGCAGAGAATTCGTTAGCAGCACAGCTTGGCATGGTCGCACAGCTCATTGCGGCACGCGGTCAGCTCGGCATGCGCCGCCAAATTTTCTATGTACGCATGAAAGGTTTTGATGTACATGACCATCAGAACAAAAAGCAGCCATGGCTCTATAAAGAATTAGCCAATGCGCTAACTTATTTTCAATCAACACTCGATGAAATTGGTGAATCAGACAATGTAACGACGTTTACCGCATCTGACTTTGGCCGTTCGCTAACGGGCAATGGCGATGGTACAGATCATGGCTGGGGCAATCACCTTATGGTGATGGGCGGCGCCGTCAAAGGCGGCGATGTGTACGGCACCATGCCACGAATGGGCGTAGATGGCCCAGATGCGATACAAAACGGACGTGTTGTGCCAACGTTGGCCTCAACTCAGTATGCCGCTACATTATTAAAATGGATGGGATTACCTGACGATCAATTGCATCAAGTATTACCAACCCTCTCCAATTTTCAACAGCCAAACTTGGGCTTTCTAGCCTAGCTCAGCTTTTCGATCTGGCTGCGACAAGGTCACAGCCAGATCGAAAAATCTATAGTATTTAAGTACTTACAAAAGAACTACCTCCAAGAACGCGCTTCCCTGCCACCCTTACGCCGCAAGCGTTGCTCTTATCTAAACACTCTCCAACCTGGACAACCCATCCAGCTACATCCAAAGCTTGGCTTGATTTAAATTCATGTACACGATATCTTGTATATGTATATTGAGTCCATGACCCAAACAATCCACGAGTTGTCGGTCATCGAACTATTCTAATTTGACAGTTTTTTGCTTTAATGAGACTCTGTGTCTCATTACTGCTCAACACCGCGCAGTATGGACAGTAGAAATAAATCGTTTCTATCCCAAAGTCAAAGTAGACTTTAGGCTAGGTTCAATCTGTTTTTGCAACCAAAAAGCGCCACTTTAGGGTGGCAAAATATAATCCACTTGGAGGAGTATCTTCATGCGCAGCACCATGCTTAAAACCATCGGCGCATCGCTTGTTCTAGCAGTTCTAGGAACTGTCAATGCACAAGCAGCCACAACTATTAAAATACAATCTGTTATCGGTGACGCAGCCGATGAAATCGTCATGGTCAAAGACTTTGCTAAGAATGTTAGCGATTTGACTGGCGGTGAAGTAATTATCGAAGTATTACCAGCAAACTCTGTTGTTGGTAACGCAGACATTCTCGATGCGGTTGACAAAGGCCTACTCGACGGTGGTTTTGCTTGGACTCACTACTGGTCTGGTAAGCACCCTGCAGCTATGTTGTTCGGCTCACCAGTTGCTGGTGCAGGCGTTGGCATTGATAACATCGCCTTCATCTCTTGGTTCCACTTCGGTGGCGGCAAAGAACTATACGATCGTCTTTGGGGCGAAATGGGCATGAACGTTCATGGTTTAATGCTACAACCGGTTGGTCCAGAAGCTTTGGGTTGGTTCAAAGAGCCTATCAACAGCATGGATGATTTCCGTAAGTTACGTTTTCGTGCGCCTCCTGGTATCCCAGGCCAAACTTATAACGACATCGGTGTAGCCGCTGTTGCTATGGGTGGTGGTGACATACTTCCAGCACTAGAAAAAGGCACTATCGATGCTGCTGAATGGTGTTGCCCAAAGCCTGACAGTGTTTTTGGTTTCCAAAAAGTACTTAAGCACTACTACCTACAAGGCCTGCACCAAGTTGTTGTTAACGCTGACATGTACATCAATGGCGACATCTGGAAAGGCCTAACTGAAGATCAGCGAATCGCAATGAATGTTGCAGCTGATGCTTCTCTTATGCGTGCTATCAGCTACCGTATTTACGAAAACGGTAAAGCCCTTAAAGATCTAACTGAAAACCAAGGCGTTATACTGCATGACACACCAGCTGACTACTTCGTTGAGTACATGGCAGCGGCTAATGCAACGCTAGAAAAGAATGCGGCTGAAAACGAATTCTTCAACGAAGTTTGGACTTCAATGAAAGAGTTCGCTGATGTTGCGGTTCCTTTCTGGGCAGGCGCGCAAACATCAAATGCTGCTTTGGGCAACGCATTTGCTAATGCTAAAAAGTAAGCTCTGTTAGAAATCGTCGTAGCATGTAAACGCGGCGGCTCAGTAAACAGGCCTCGATAGCGGTTCGCTTCGGGGCCTGTTTTTTTATCTCCTCCCAACACCTAACACTATACGGATAAGCAATGGCTGAAGACGTAGATCCAAACAAGCTAGAAATAGCTGATGAGCTGATAGCCGAACGGCGCTCAGCAGCTCCGGGCGAACTGCCCGATGATATGAACCCCACACACCGCAACATCATTGGCTTTATCGACACATTCAACGAATGGGTCGGCAAAATCGTCTGTTGGATGCTGGTGCCGTTGTGTCTTGCGATGGTTTACGAAGTCATGGTGCGTAAGTTTGGCACCTCCCCAGTTGGATGGTGGGACGAAATAGTTAGAGTCCTCACCAATCCAGACGCAGACAGCGAAATTCGACCACGACCAACACAATGGGCATACGATGTGAGCCGCATGCTCTACGGCGCCATGTTCATGCTAGGTGCTGGTTATGCCCTGTCAAAAGGTGTACACATCAGAGCTGACTTTATCTACCGATACTGGTCAGATCGCGCGCAAGGCATCATTGACTTGGTTTTGTACTGCACACTATTCATGTTCGGTATGGCTGGCTTGATGTACAGCGGTACAGAATACTTCTGGGGCTCTTTTTACCCTACTTGGGAAAGAGCTAACGATACAGCCTGGGCACCGTACCTGTGGCCCGTCAGGCTCTGCATACCTTTAGGGGCTTTCTTCTTGATGATGCAAGGCGTATCTGAAATTTTAAAATCTTGGTATGCAACAACCCGCGGGAGATGGCCAGTATGAGTCCTGAAATTATTGGCCTGATCATGATCGGCGTTATGCTGTTCGCGATATTCATAGGCTTTCCAATCTCTTTCACCTTAATCTTTCTTGCCACCGTTTTTGGTGCTTGGGGTATGAGTGGTAATTGGGATTTAGTTTTCTATCTAGAGACGTTGCAATTCTCCAGCGCCATGATGGAACAAACACTCTCAGCCGTGCCGTTGTTTATCTTCATGGGTATATTGATGGAGCAAGCAGGCTTAATGGAACGACTTTTTCTCGCGGTTCAACTTATGTTGTCGCGTGTAAAAGGCTCGTTGTATATTGCTGTATTGTTTGTATCCACCATATTTGCGGCAGCAACCGGTATCGTTGGTGCATCAGTCACTATCCTTGGAATCATGGCGGCTAAAACCATGAACCGCTCTGGTTACGATGTGCGGCTATCAGCCGGTGCAATTACTGCTGGTGGCACACTCGGTATTCTTATACCGCCAAGCATCATGCTTGTTGTTATGGGTCCAATCCTAGAAGTACCGGTTACAGACTTGTTCGCAGCAGCCATAGTCCCTGGTTTTCTCATGGCCACCTTGTATGTCGCCTATGCACTCATTCGCTGCCAAATCAATCCAGCGTTAGGTCCTCCACTTCCAGAAGAATTCCGTGCATCCTCTATGTGGGTTATTTGCCGGGAATTTTTTCTAGGACTCGTACCACCTGCAGCTTTGGTTGGCTTTGCACTGGGTAGTATCTTGTTTGGACTGGCAACACCGACTGAGGGTGCGGCAATGGGTGCGTTCGGTTCTTTTCTATTAACGCTTGCCTATCGTAAGCTGACGTGGAATGGGTTTAAAGGCGCTTTGATCAAGACGCTAGAAATCTCTGTACTCATCTTGTTCCTAGTTGCAGCGTCAAATTTCTTCGGAGCAGTGTTCAGTAAGCTTGGTACGCCAAACATGCTAACTGAATTCTTGTTAACACTTGAGCTTCCTCCGTATGGAATATTGCTGCTGATAATGGCACTGATTTTCCTACTGGGTTGGCCTCTAGAGTGGGTACCGATTGTTTTGATTATTGTGCCTATTCTGTTGCCATTGGTTAGAAGCCTTGAGTTTGAGGGAGCATTAGCTGATCAAGGAAATCGGATGCTGTGGTTCGGCATACTGGTGGCGGTGAATTTGCAGACCGCCTGGCTATCGCCGCCAGTGGCACTGTCGGCGTACTTTCTAAAAGGGGTTGTTCCCGAGTGGGATTTAAAAGACATCTATATTGGAATGATGCAGTTTATGGTTATCCAGCTAATCGGGTTGATCATCATCATTACTATCCCACAGATCGCTTTATGGTTACCTGAGTATATAAACGCCAATAGAGTGTTTACTTAACGGTGCCTGATGCGCCTCGACTCCGAGGCGCATCATCTTGTTCAACCTATACGAACTCTAATTGAACCTTATGTCTGAATTTTTTAGCAACCTACAGTCGTTAGAAGCACTCAACGTACTTGTTCAGGTTATTTTTATCGATCTGGTACTCGCAGGTGACAACGCCATTATTGTTGGCTTAGTTGCATCCAGAGTGCCCGCTGAAATGCGTAAGAAAGTGATTCTCTGGGGAATCGGTGCAGCCGTTGTTATGCGCATTGGTTTTTCCCTTATCACCGTCCAGCTGCTTGGCATTGTCGGCTTAAAACTAATTGGCGGCCTATTACTTATTTGGGTGTGCTGGCGCTTATGGTCTGAACTTCGAGAAGGTTTTGGCGATATGGAAAGCGAAGACGGTGCTGAAAAATTTACGTCTATGCGACCTGCCGTAATACAAATTGTGATTGCCGATCTATCCATGTCTATCGACAACGTTCTGGCTATTGCGAGTGTGTCGCGAGAGTATCCATCTATTCTAGTTTTCGGCTTGGTATTGTCTGTTGCGTTCATGATTTTCGCTGCATCACTTATCGCTGAGCTTTTAAAGAAATACCCATGGATTGCGTATGTCGGACTTGCGTTCATTTTCTATGTGTCGCTAGTCATGATTTGGGAAGGTGGACACGAAATTTTCGCCCATTTCGCATAACCACTGTTACCTTTACTACATAAACGAAAAAACAAATATTGAGAGAAGCAATGTGCATTGAATACATAAAAAAGGCGTCGGTATCAGCTGCCGCTCAAGATGACACCACACAGAAAATCGTTCAAGAGATTTTAGGTACTATCGAAACTGGCGGTGAAGCTGCTTGTATTGACTATGCAAAAAAGCTCGACGGTTATGAAGGCGAAATTGTTATGTCGGCTGATGCGATTGCAGAAGCCTCAAGCCGTGTTCCACAGAAAACCAAAGATGACATCCAATTTGCGTTTGATCGCGTTCGACGTTTTGCTGCAATGCAACGTGACTCACTGAGCGAATTTGAAACAGAGCTCTCACCTGGTTTGTGGGCAGGTCAAAAACAAATTCCAATGCAAACAGCAGGTTGTTACATTCCTGGTGGACGTTACGCACACGTGGCGTCCGCTGTTATGTCAGTGGGCACTGCAAAAACAGCTGGTGTATCTCATGTTGTTGCGTGCTCACCCCCAAAGCCTGCGACAAAAGATCAACCGGGCGGTCCTAACGATGCCATTGTCTATACCGCTAACTTGTGCGGTGCTGACACCATCTTGGCTCTAGGTGGCGTTCAAGGCATAGCTGCGATGGCATTTGGTTTGTTTACTAATCACCCCGCCGACATTTTAGTTGGACCGGGTAATCGATTCGTTGCAGAAGCCAAACGATTATTGTTTGGTCGTGTTGGAATAGATTTGTTTGCAGGACCCACTGAAATTGGCATCATCGCCGATTCCACTGCCGACCCACGCATTGTCGCAAGCGACCTGGTTAGCCAAGCTGAACACGGCCCAGACTCACCAGTATGGTTGTTCACAACCGATCGTGCTATCGGCGATGCGGTTATCAAGTTAATGCCAGAACTTATCGCCAAACTACCAGACACAGCTCGAGAGGCTGCTACAGCTGCATGGCGCGATTATGGCGAAGTTATCTTTTGCGAAAACGATGAGGCCATGGCCACCATCAGTGACCAATACGCATCAGAACATCTTGAAGTGCACGCACAGAACCTCGACTGGTGGGTGAAGCGTTTACGTAACTATGGCTCTTTGTTTGTTGGTGAAGAGACGACGGTTACTTTTGGCGACAAATGTTCAGGTACTAATCACATTTTGCCAACACGTGGCGCCGGTCGTTACACCGGTGGATTGTCAGCTGCAAAATTTATTAAAACCGTGACCACTCAACGCATGACTCAAGAAGCGTGCAAAGAAGTGGCAACAGCGGCGGCTCGTATATCCCGACTTGAAGGAATGGAGGCACATGCTCGCGCAGGTGATGATCGTCTGGCTAAGTATTTTCCAGATGAAACATTCGAACTACAACCTGCTACCGAATAACCTTATTTGGAACTGTAAGAATGTCTGAACAAGCACTCGCACCCTTTAGCCTCGCCGGTAAAACCGCTCTCATCACGGGCGCCTCTTCCGGCATTGGCCAAGCACAAAGCATCGCATTAGCCAAAGCAGGTGCGAGTGTTGTTTTAGTTGGTCGTCGCAAAGATGCACTTGCGGCGACCGCCGAATCAGTTAAAGCCTTCAACGGCACGTCACTTGTTTTACCGTTCGATCTGGAAGATCGAACTGCTTTGGCTCAGTTGCGCATCGAGGCGATGAAGCTAACGGGGGGGGTCGACATCGTAGTGAATGCAGCAGGTGTAAACCTTCGCGAACCTGCAGACCAGATAACGCCCGAAAGCTGGGATACAACCCTGAACCTCAATTTAAGTGTGCCGTTTTTTCTAGCACGCGAGTTTGTGCCTTATATGCAATCAAATGGCTGGGGGCGCATCATTAATATCGCCTCACTGCAAACAGAGCGTGCCTTTGCGAACGGAATGGCTTATGGCGCATCCAAAGGCGGCATTGGCCAAGTCACCAGAGCGATGGCTGAAAGCTGGTCGGCAAGTGGCATCGCCTGCAACGCGATTGCTCCAGGTTTTTTCCCAACAGGACTTACCGCCCCGGTATACGAACAAAAAGAACTGACTGACAAACTAGCCGCGCAAACCGCCATTGGCCGAAATGGCGAGCTTGAGGATTTGCACGGCATTACCGTTTTTCTTGCCTCTCCTGCATCGAATTACATTACTGGTCAAATCATTTATGTTGACGGTGGATTTACGGCAAAATAGTTCGTATCCCACTTCAATTACGCTCGACCGGCAACGCGGCTAAGCAGTACTACCATTAGGCGCTTCCACCAAGCGTCTGCATGCATTAATCTAACACCCTAACAATAAGGAGCTAATGTGAAAGCACTGGTCTATACGGGAAAACTGTCCATGGAAATGCGCGACGAGCCTGCGCCTGTCGCAACTCAAGCATTATCGCTTGTCAAAATTGAAGCCGCTGGCATCTGCGGCTCCGATATGCACGCCTACCACGGACATGACGCCCGCCGCGTCCCCCCTATGATTCTAGGCCACGAACTTGCAGGCACTGTCATAGACGGTGCAATGAATGGCACACGCGTGGCCATAAACCCCATGCTCACCTGCAACCAGTGCAGAGAGTGCCTGGAGGGCAACCCCAACCGCTGCGCACAACGAGACCTTGTCGGCTTGGGCCGCGCAGGTGGATACGCTGACTTTATAGCCATTGAACCTGCCAACCTATTTCCGCTCAACGACAACTTAAGCGCAACCCATGCAAGCCTAATGGAACCAACAGCCGTATCACTGCACGCAGTCGTGATGGCTGAAAGAGCCTTAACCCGCCCTATTTCTGAGTCTCGCGCTTTGATTATTGGTGGTGGTGCCATTGGGTTACTGGCAGCGTTAGTGCTCAAGCAAAAAGGCGTTAGGGAATTGGTTGTAGCAGAAACTAATGCACCGCGTAGAGCCACCTTAGACTCAATTGGATGTGGAACCACTTACGATCCACTTTCAACTAATTTGCCTGATAATGATTACTTTGATTTGGTTGTGGATGCTGTCGGTAGCGGTGCAACTCGGGCTCACGCGAGTCAAAAAGTACGCGCCGGTGGCGTGATATCGCATATCGGTTTGCAGGACAATGAACCGGGGCTCGACACTCGAAAACTGACTTTGCAAGAAATTACCTTCATCGGGCACTACACTTACACACCTACCGACCTAAAAGCTGCGCTTAATTTAATTGGCAGCGGACAATTAGGTTCTTTGGATTGGGTAGAAACGCGACCTTTAGCCGAAGGTGCGGCGGCATTTGAAGCGATTCACACCGGAACGGCTGCATCGCCTAAAATAGTACTGCACCCGGAGCATTGAGCCGGTTATACCGTATGTTTCCTGTAAACAAGATTTAGCAATCGACATGAACAACGTAAAGTTATTTTTCAAAACAAGTGCACGTTATGCCGCCTTACTTATCGGATTGACGATGGCCAATCCGTCGTACGCTTTGGAATTTGAATGCAGTTTGGATGAAGATAATCGCTTCATCAGACAAGAACTACCTGGTATCACGCATATGTGTGAGGTTACCGTGACCAACGCCGACAACGAACGTCGAGTCATGTGGTACGCCAATCATGACAGCCTGTTTTGCTCAGAAAAAACCTTAGAGCTAAAAAACAAGTATGAAAAAGAATGGGGGTTTCAATGTGCACAATGGCCTGACCATGATGGAGTAGATCATCTCAGCGCGCGGCACCGTACCATTCTCGATGCAGAACTAAAATTCCTCATTGAGCAGGGGCAAAACGCTGTCACACCTTATGTTGTTGAAGGTTTAAAAGCCGCCGCGAGTCCTGTCGTTGAAAAATCTGAGGATAACAGTAATACCAATACACTGGTCGTGCAGTTTTTCTTACACGAACCTAAAACGGGCGCAACTCAAGACGTCACACACGTGATTCGTGACGATGGCGTTTCGTGGAATACCATGACAAAGATTGAATCATTGGCCTCGCATATCGAGGCAAATGAAGGCTATACAGTGAATTCAGCTCTGGTATCCAACGTCACTGACAATGGTGCAATGGAAATCATTACGGTTCTCGATACCGCAAACAGTGAAAACCCAGACAAGGGTTGTTACGGTAATCAGACACTAGCCGCACAAAAAAACGGTGAGCTTATTGCGCGCACACCGCACCGATTTGTTTGTACGGAAGCTTCGAACTAAGCAAGCTGCGCTCTTGTATGCAGCGTAGTGTAATCAATATCTGGACCTACCGGCACAATACGCGTTGGGTTAATGCTTTCATGGCTCGCGTAGTAGTGGTTTTTAATGTGCTGCATATTCACCGTAGCGGCAACACCGGGCTGCTGATATAAATCACGCACATACCCAGACAAGTGTTCGTAGTCTGCAATTCGTCGAATGTTGCATTTAAAATGGCCAACATACACAGGGTCAAACCGTACGAGGGTTGTGAATAGTCGCCAATCAGCCTCTGTAATCGAACTGCCTGTTAGATAACGCTGCTTCGATAAACGCTCTTCCAGAAAATCGAGCGTATCAAACAACGGAATGACCGCTTCATCATAAGCTTCTTGCGTTGTCGCAAAACCTGACTTGTAAACACCGTTGTTTAACGTGTCATAAATACGATCGTTTAGTGCGTCGATCTCTACGCGCAAGCCTTCGGGATAATAGTCACCTTCAGTGGCACCAATACCATCGAAGGCGGTGTTGAACATTCTGATTATCTCAGGTGACTCATTGCTAACAATCGTCTTGTTTTTCCGGTCCCATACCACAGGTACTGTCACCCGCCCCGAATAGTCCGGCAGAGCCGCAGTGTAAACCTGATACATATACTCCGCATTGTTTTCAGTATCAGCAACAACGCCTTCACCTTCTTGAAACGTCCATCCTTTGTCAGCCATGTACCAGTGCACAACAGACACGGAAATCATTTCTTCTAAACCTTTAAGCGCACGGAAAATCATGACACGATGGGCCCATGGACATGCATGTGATATGTAAAGATGATAACGGCCAGCTTCAGCCTTAAATCCAGCATCGCCACTGGGACCAGCAGAACCATCGGCCGTTATCCAATTCCGAAAATGAGGCAATTTACGGACAAAGCGCCCCCCCGATGATTCTGTGTCGTACCACTGATCGACCCATTTGCCTTCTTGTAACAGTCCCATGGCGTTGCTCTCTGATGTTGTCTGTAATCAAACGGAGTAGGATTTTCCGCCAATCTAGATAGTTTATAGCGTTGCACTAATTTAAACAGACTCAGCGTCTTTATGGTTCGCATTCAATACCATATTAAATGCATCTTGAGGTGTTAGCGCATTGTGCTCCAAGCTGGTTCATTCTTTCTCGAAGGCTAGCTCATTAACTACTTCAATATTACTCAGCACCAAATAGTCCACCACTTCACTACTCAATCGTTTAACGTGCTGTCCACTAATCCACATCTAACAGCCCAGACGCAATCTTGGTAGCAACACCACCAACCCACTGCGACTCAATGTGATTAGAAGTGGTGTGCAAACGCGAGTGTATTTCGCTAGGTCGATTGATCTCTATACCCTGTTCTGCAATCAGTTCAACGACACCATCAGCACAAGCATCAATGAGTTTGTGCCTAAATAAGTATCCTGCTACTGTCGCATTAGTGGTGCCTGCCGCTGCAGATTCTGCAACGCCTACTGCAGGGCAAAAGTCTCTAATTCTAACAACCGCCGTTGAAGCGCTAGTTTCAGCACAGATGACCGTAATGGTTTCGATGCCATTGTAAGTATGAAACGTAACAATATCTGCAAAGTTCGGTTGAAGTGCTTGTATATCGGTAAGCCCGACCACTGGAACGATCAAATGTGTAAAGTCGGCAACGGCCGTTTCAATTGGCAAGTGGGTAGCAAGTGAATAGGTATACTCAACTTCCCACTCAGTATTCAAACCAGATAACTAGTAGTTTCTAACGCCATTGTCCGAAGAAATACGCGGCACAAGGGACTTCAACAAAACCGTCATATCCAAAGTACCAACAGGCACGCCGTCTTTAACAACAACGTAGGCGTGCGCGATATCTCCACCTGAGCGCGCAATAATACTTTCAAGCGTATCATCATGGTCAACCTGCCCTTGCGCCTCTGCCGGAACTGAGCCGTTCAATGGCGTCATAATTGATCGTGCGCGCAATACACGTGCACGATTAATATCGCCAACGAAATCTTCTATATACGGGTCTTTAGGGTTAAGCAGGATATCTTGCGGCTCACCTTGTTGAACAATATGGCCATCTTTGAGTATGACCAAATGATCGGCGATTTTGAGCGACTCATCCAAATCATGGGTGATAAAAACGATGGTCTTGTGCAAGTCTTGTTGTAATTCCAACAACAAGTTTTGCATGTCAGTTCGTATCAACGGGTCTAGCGCTGAGAATGCTTCATCCATCAACATGATTGGGGCGTTGGATGTTAGTGCTCTTGCTATACCAACACGTTGTTGCATACCACCAGAGAGTTGATGCGGATACTGGTTTTCCACACCTTTTAAACCCACTCGTTCAAGCCATTTATAGGCTTCAACATTAATCAGTTCTTCATCTTCACCTCGCACACGCATAGCGGTACCCGCGTTTTGCAATACCGTGCGATGAGGCAACAAAGCGAACTTCTGAAACACCATCGACATTTGTGTTTGTCGTAGTTCGCGCAGTTGCTTCTTCGAATACGTCATAACATCAACACCGTCTACTAGGATTTCTCCAGCAGTGGGTTCGATAAGTCGATTTAAATGACGAATGAGTGTGGACTTGCCTGAACCCGACAACCCCATAATAACGGTGATCTGGCCTTCACCAATATCCACGTTAATATCGCGCAAGCCAAGCACTTGCCCATGATGCTCAAGCAAATCTGATTTATCCACGCCATTTCTGACCTGCTCCAATCCCATTTTGGGATCGTCGCCGAAGATCTTGAACAGATCTCGGATAACCACTTTGGCATTGACTGATTTCACTTGCTGTCCACTTTGTTGTTGATTACTGTCTATAGCCACGTCTGCAACCCTCTTAGTGGCTATGAGCCGTGTTAATTCTGGCCAACGATGCCTTACTGACTCGGTCAAGAACAACCGCAAGCAACACAATGGCAAAACCAGACACCAGTCCGACTCCCAACTCAAGATTACGAATACCACGAAGAACAAGCGTACCCAAACCCGGTGCTGAAACCAGTGACGCGATAACCACCATGGCCAACGCCATCATAATGGTCTGGTTTATACCAGCCATGATATTGGGTAATGCTAAAGGAATTTCTACACCAAATAATTTTTGTCTTGATGACATACCAAAGGCATTGGCTGCCTCAATAACATCTTTATCGACCAGTCGTATGCCCAAATCAGTCAATCGCACCACGGGCACAATCGCGTACATGATGATGGCAATACCATAGAGTTTTGACTCAGTCACACTGAATAAAAAGATCAATGGGATGAGATAAACGAACGATGGCAGCGTTTGCAGCATGTCGAGTATCGGAATAGTGAAGCGTTGAAACGTATTACTTTTAGACATAGCAATGCCTATTGGCACCCCCAGTAACACGCTGATTATCGTACACACAAAGATGATCGATAACGTTTGCACCGCATAAGTATAGTGATCAATAAACGCGAGCAAGAAAAAGGAAAACGCGACGAATATCGTGACCAGCACATTGCGTGATGCGTAGTAGGTAATCATCAGCAATACGCCAATGAGCAGCCACCAAGGCGTACTGACAAACAATGACAGTGCGCCGTCCAGCATCCAGCTCAAAGGCTGTGTTAGCGGGTCTAGCACGGCTTTTAAGCTATCTTTAACACCGAGAAACGCATTCTCTATAGAAACCGTGAAATCGCGTGTACGGCTAACAGCACCACATGATTTGTTGAGCGTATCAAGGCTCGGAAACGGCACATCCCACCAAGCAGTTTCTGCTGCCGCACCATTCGCTTTAGCCATGAGCTCCGCCATACTCATCGCACCTTGAGTCTTCTCAGCATCGCACCACTCGCGCAATCCAACTAAATCGAAAAACCAATCGTAAGCAGCCAATGACACATCCTCAAATAAAAAAAGCGACGAACACGTGAATGTCCGCCGCTTATATTACAAAATAAACAAACTATTTTTTTAATTACTTAATCAAAGCAGACAGCTTCTCTTTAGCATCATCACCTAACCAGTTAGGCCAGACATCTTGATAATCAGTGAAGAACTTCACTGCTGTTTCATCAGCTGATGCATTGTTGTCTTCTTTCCAAGCCAACAGCTCACCCATTTGCGTGTTAGTGAACTGCAAGTTACGCATCATGTCAGTCACTTCAGGGTTGCCTGCTGAGAAAGTATCAGATACAACAGTGGTAACAACACTCTTTGGGTATGCACCCACTTTTGGTGTTGCGCAATCTTCCATACTGTTGCACTCATGAATTTCAGGTACCGAAGGACCAATATCAACCATAGTCATTGGGTATTTACCCAAGATTGAAGTTGGCGCCCAGTAATAACCGAACCAAGGTTCTTCGCTTTCGAACGCTGCACCGATACTAGCGGCTAGTGTTTCACCCGAACCATGAATGAAGTCTTCGATGCCGCTTTCGCCGAACGCCGCTTTGGCTATGTTCGTATTAATAACCTGGCAAGTCCAACCCACTGGGCAGTTATGAAAACGGCTACCAACTAATTCTGGGTTAGCCAAAATGCCATCTAGTGTCGCAAGCTCTGGGTGCTTCTCAACCAAATAAGTGGGTACCCACCAAGCTTCAACACCACCATCAGAAAGTACTTCTGTTAAGGGTTCGATTTTGCCTGACTCGACCATAGCTGGGTACGCAGGTGCGCCATTGGTCCAAATTTCAGTCAGGATGTCAGGCTTTCCGGTTTCGGCCAAAGACGCCAATGCAGGTACAGAAGCTGAAGGTACGACGGTTACAGCACACCCGTGGCCCTGCTCCATTAGGAATTTTGCAACGGCTGTAACAACTCGCCCTGAGTCCCAGTCCATTTCTGTAATGGATACTTCACCGCAATCAGCAGCATGCGAGTTGCCTGAAAAGGCCGCCAATAGTGCGATTGTGCCAATTGATTTCTTTAAATGTTTGATTTTCAAGTATTTTTTGCTCCGTGTGTTTATCTTACCCATGAATCATAACGCCATGAGACGCATATGACCAACAAATGGCGCAATTAGGATTATTTACATACTACGTGTGATTCAGTAACCTTTATACAGTAGAGCGCCTCAGCTACTTTAATTTGCTGCCATTGGGTACCGATTCGGTCGGTGAAATCAGAACAACGGCCCCATCCTCTCTTGCAAACCCAGTCACTAGGCATTCAGACATAAACGGACCAATCTGTTTTCGTGGAAAATTAACCACGGCCACTACCTGACGACCAACCAGTTTTTCAGCATCGTACAAATCGGTGATCTGTGCGCTGGATTTTCTAGAACCAATCTCATCTCCAAAGTCGATCGTTAACTTATAAGCCGGCTTTCGTGCCTCTGGAAAATCTTTAACAGCCGTAACCGTACCAACGCGCATTTCAACTTTTTCAAAATCAGACCATTCAATTTCGTTCATGTATTTCTCGTCATCTTTACGTTAACCAATGGGGCATACAGATGTCGCGTTACTTCACAAATTCGTCGCTGATTTACGACGTATTTGGAGCAACCCATCACAAGCACAATGTTAACGCGTGCAGGTAATTCGTACAAATTGCTGCATGGAGCCCAATTCTTCTGAGTGTGCTCGATAAAACTAGTTTGAGGCCGAAACCCTAATAGAGGAGAACGAAGACGATCGGCAACATGATCGACGGATGGCTCAATATAAAAAAATAGTCGCGCAAAATAATAAGAGACGGACACTATGAATATATTAAAAACAACCATTGTCGCAACCGCAGCCTTAGTTGCAGTGGGTTGTGCCACAGACGATCCTAATCGTCGTGCTAAAGCGGGTGCTGCAATCGGTGCAATCGCCGGTGGCGTACTCGGCAATCAGACCAGTAGCAAGAATGGCAAATATGTCGGTGCGGCAGTTGGCGCTCTAACAGGTGCAGCCGTGGGTAACTACATGGACAAGCAACAACGTCGCATGGAACAGCAACTTGCACAAGAAACAGCTAACCAAGAAATCACGGTTACACGCATTGATGAAGAGACACTAAAAGTTAATGTGAGCAGCGAAGTTTCTTTCGATGTGAACCAAGCTTCTATCAAATCAAATTTCCGCGACAGCCTGAACAAGGTTGCAGCGGTTGTTTCTGAATACGATAAAACAGCGATTCATGTCATTGGCCACACCGATAGCACTGGTTCAAACAGCTACAACCAACAGCTTTCTGAAAAGCGCGCTGGTTCCGTTGCTCGTTACTTGAGTCAAAATGGTGTTCAGCGTGATCGTATGCGTATGGCTGGTCGCGGTGAAGATCGTCCAGTGGCGAACAACAGTTCAAGCGCTGGCCGTAGCGAGAACCGCCGTGTTGAAATTTATCTAAAGCCGATTGTTGAAGGTCGGGAGAACGATGCGTTTCGTTCACCAATCTAAACACTCGCTTTAGCATTGTTTGAAAAAGGCCGCTTTATAAGCGGCCTTTTTTTTGGCAAAGATTACACTGATCAGTTTTCCAACACGCACAAGATACTACTGTCAAACTAATCCAACATTGCTGTTTATTGCATTCAACTTAATTATTAAGCCCAATTAGCAAGCACATTGCGCGACATACCGAATATGATTGCGTCATGATAAGTTTAACAACATTAGTCCCGCTACTCATCTTCGCCTTTGTTACCAGTACAACACCAGGTCCTAACAACGTCATGTTGATGGCGTCTGGTATGAATTTCGGCCTTAAGGCGAGTTTGCCGCACATGAGCGGCGTGGCCCTCGGGTTTCCGGTAATGATTGTGTTGGTGGGGCTCGGTTTAATGCAGGTATTTGAGCTGGTGCCCTATAGCTTGATGGCGTTGAAGATCGTCAGTTTGTGCTATCTACTTTATCTTGCTTGGAGAATCGCCACGACCACCACTCTTAATACAGGCACTAAGGCAAGTCGACCTTTGCGCTTTATACAAGCCGCTTTATTTCAATGGGTGAACCCTAAGGCTTGGGCGATGGCGCTTACGGCCATTAGTTTGTATACGCCAGAGGCGCGGCCAATTAGTAGCGTATTTATTGTGGCAATGGCGTTTGTCATATCTGGAACTTTCTCATCCACTACATGGACTTTACTAGGTCAGCAGTTGAAACGGTTTTTGAACGACCCTCGAAAACTGCGAGCCGTGAATATCGTTATGGCGGTTTTGTTGGTTGCCACTTTATTGCCGGTGTTGTTTGGCGCTGGATTTGGCTAATAATAAATAGCAACCTTGGCTAACAATCCAGTAGTTGAATGCCACCATGCATTAATGTCAATACCAAGGGTAATGTTTCAGTCTAATTGTCGAACGACTTCGTCGTAGCCAAAGATTTTAATAATTCAGAATGACTGCAATTCGAGAGACCAAACCTCACTAAATATTTCTACATAGCGGACATTCGTAAGGTCAGTAAACGAATGTCAGATTTTGACGGCTTTGTGCCCACACTGCCGTCATTCACGTCATCGAAATCACAACTCCAAACACGCTTACGACGGACCGGTATCAGCACCAAGCTGCCGGACGAGGATTGCCGTGAATGGGAAAATCCGTAGTACCCCACTATAAAAATCCTGGCATATGTAATAAACGGAGCGGTACTAACACTAAAGCTTCACCTAGAGCCAGCGACTAAAATGTTAGAAATAACATTAGAGCACTCAACGTATGAATTGATCGACGTAATCCTCTCCCAATCCTACGGCCGTATAATGAACACGGCACATATCAATCTTGGTGAAGACATCTTCATATCCTAAAACTTCGCCCCAAGGGTCTACGTAGCACATCACACCGTTAACTTGAAAATAAGTAATCATTTCATCAACGCCTTCGGGTACAACCAGTGTATGAGTTTCACCGGGTGGTTCGTAAACATAGGAACCCTCTTCTGCCATCCAGTCGTGTTCCAGATAATGCCAACGTCCCTTTAAAACCCAACCATGTACTGGTTGTGGGTGTCGATGACGTGACAGCACACCGGCCTTGGTTACTTTCAGCAAATTAGTCCAGTAACCTTGTGAGCGATTCAAACATAAAGGACGCAGCCAAACGTTCTCTGCCTGCGGTACCCACATACGATCATCTTCCGGAATTGCATTTGGAATAACAATTTCATTTTGTGCATCCTTCGGAAACGGCAATTGGTATGGCGTTCGTTCGTTGTACTCTTTTTTTTCGCTCATTTATTTAAGTATTCCAGGTTCAGCTATTTCAGTTATATGGCCAAATAGCCACCGTCTACAGGGTAAATGGACCCAGTCACAAAGCTCGCATCTTGCGACAACAACCATTTAACGACATTACCCACCTCTTCTGCTTTGCCCCAACGCTTCATCGGAGTTCGATTCAGAATCACATCACCACGTTCAGGCGCATCTCTTAAACCTTGGGTCATCTCGGTTTCTATCCACCCAGGAGCAACCGCATTTACGCGGATGCCATCATCTGCCCACTTGCCAGCCAGTGCTTTGGTTAATTGCGCGATACCACCTTTTGAAGCTGAATATGCTGGAACCAACGGTCCACCAAACGTACTGAGCATGGAAGCAGTATTAACAATAGCGCCGTCACTACGAGCTAAGAGAGGATGGGCCGCCACGCAGCAGCGCATCGTGCCGGTCAGATTGACATCAATGACTCGTTGGAAAACTGCCAAGTCGTATTCCTTGCCGCGTTGCAGAATACCAGCGCAGTTCACCAGCGCATCCAGCTTTTCCAAACCGGAAAAGAGTGTTTGTACAGATACATCATCAGTGACATCAAGAAGACTAACCTCAATATCTACAGGTGCGTCAAAAGCATCGATTTCTTCTTGGGAGTTGCTCGCAGCAATCACGTGCCAATCTGCAGAGCAAAGCACTCGCGAAACCGCAGCTCCAATGCCACGTGTGCCTCCTGTTACAACAACGTTTTTTTTCATAAGGCTTTGTACTGGTCTAGTGCATCTACAAAGGTAACTGCGCGTTTGTGTAAATCATCCATGTCATAATTCGGTTTAAATAGCGCTGACCCTAATCCAAAACCGTTTGCACCAACAGTTAGGTAGCTCGCCATTTTATCTGGTGTGATGCCGCCAACGATTGCGATACGTGCATTCGCAGGTAGCACAGCCCGCATCGCTCCTAGTGCACTGGGCGATACGATCTCGGCCGGAAAAAACTTAAGCATGTGTGCGCCCTGCTCCAATGCCTCAAACGCCTCGCTCGGGGTCGTCACGCCCGGGCACCATTTGACGCCAAGTTCCAAAGCTTTGGTCCCAACTTGTGGATTTAGATTTGGTGAAACTATAATCTGTCCACCTGCGTCAACCACGTCCGAAACATCTGAAGCTGTTAAAACCGTTCCAGCACCAATCACAATACTGTCCGAATACTTCGCAGCTATGCGTTCGATTGAAACTAGTGCTTCGGGTGAATTCAGCGGTACTTCAATAATCCGAAAACCAGCTTGTACAAGCACATCCGCTACCTGGATAGCATTATCAGGTTCCAAGCCTCGTAGAATTGCGATGAGTGGGTTCTGCGCAAAAGCATTATTGAATGTAATCACGAAAGTATGCCTGCTGACCTGGCGATGGCGAAATGACCTCGCGCGACGATATCCTCATCTGCATTATGGCTCGTAAACCCAGCGACGCTAAGCGCAATGGCATAGCGCTTAGCAAGATTATCCCGGCCAACAATGATGACCGGGGCTTCTGCTATTGCACCGGACGTAGCGCCGTTAATTTCTGCACCGATCAGCATGCCCGATAAATAATCGGCCACCTCCTCTTCGCGCATCTTTCCAAATAACGGCAACGTGCGCACATGAAACAGGGTATGAAGCAAATTCGAACCAGCTTCAAAACCTTTGTTCACTCCTTCTCGAAACCGAGACTCACAAAAGCTGCTGGCTTTCATCAGCGTTCCAAGAATGGTGTATTGGCATAGTACCTCATATACTTCCCCACTCATATAGGTTGCGAAATCTTCAATACGACCATTGCACACCGTTACCCACTTACAATGAGTGCCCGGCATAACAAACGTACCATTGTTTATACCAGTACTAATGGCGCCGACAATTTGTGTTTCCTCACCGCGCATTACATCCGGCGAACCGGCATGTTCCGTTGAAACACCCGTTACAAAGTGCAGTTGTAATCCATTGTCGGTGCTTAGAGGCACTAAAGCGTCGGCAAGCTGTTCTGCGTCCGCCGGAATAGATTGATAAGGCGTTTCCAACCACCCATTACGACTGGTGATCATGCCTGATGCGATAACCGGCAGCTTATCCTGTTTGAGCCAGTGAGCAACAGAGCGTTGACAGACAGCTTCAAAGTTTTTGTCTGTCACCTTCATAATGCCTTCCGGAGACTCAAGCTTGTCTAAAACCGCGCCCTGTGAATTCATCAAGTAGGCGCGTAAGGAAGACGTGCCCCAATCGATACCGACTAATGCTGGATTAGATGCGTCCGAATTCATTGAGTAAGTCTTCGACTGTTTTACCTTTTGCCACCCACTTGCGGGTTTCTTCTTCTCTGTCAGCCTGTTCCTGAGCAAGCTTAACCACCTCTTCAGCCGTGTCCAGCGGTACAACAATAACGCCCATCAAGTCAGCTACAATAAAATCACCTGGATTTACAACAACTCCACCGCACTGAATAGGAACATTGATTGACAGTTCTTCTTTTCGGTCAGAAAACATCGTGTGGGTGCCGCGCGGTGTTATAGCGCGTGTCCAGATCGGCCAGTTAATATCTTCTAACTCATCGGTATCGCGCCCGGCACCATCGACTACCATGCCCCGAATTCCACGATTCAACGCCAAGCCACCCATTAATCCACCCACCACCGATGTGTTTAAGTCTCCGCCAGCATCAACAACGATAACATCACCTGCTTGACCCATTTCAAGTGCTTTTAAGGGATCAACAAGATCGCCTTGCGATAGCTGTACAGTTATGGCCTGTCCGGTGACCTTTGCTCGAAACGCCGGTTTAATAGCACTATCCATGACACCTTGGCGGTATTGCACATCTGCGAACACGGCAGCTGCAGAAAAGCAACTCAGCACCTTGTCAAACTTTGCGAGAAGATCCGGATTTCGTTTGAATTCGTTATAAATTTTTAGCATTACATTTTCCTTGAATTTAATTTGTTGTGGCTAGAGTCACGTTGTTAACCGGAAACTTGGGTTCCTGCTTCGTCAATACTCGAGCCACTTCAGAGGCAGCGGTTTCTCGTGCAGCAAAAATGGATTCCTCGGAGTAATACGCTGCGTGCGGTGTTACGAGGACATTGGGTAAGGAAAACAATGGATTGTCATCTGGAGACCACTGTGATCTTTTTGCAGGTTCTTCTTCTGGATCGTCCAGACCTGCAGCGTAGATATGCCCCTCGGTTAGTGCTCGATACAGTGCAGTGTTATCGATTGTTGGACCTCTGCCGGTATTCACAACAATTGCACCATGCTTCATCGCCTTGAACTCCTCATCTGATAAGAAGTGATGAGTATCCGGAGTCATCGGGGCTTGCATTAATAAGTAATCAGATCGCGCCAAAAGATCAGACTTGGAAACCAATTCGATATTAAGTTTTGCAGCAACATCAGCTGGCAGAAAGGGGTCGTAGGCAATGACGGTTACGCCAAAGGCCTTCGCGCGTGAAGAAATAGCCTGGCCGATCTTGCCAAGCGAGACAACCCCCATGGTGCGTCCGCGCGTACGGTAAATGGGTTTACCACTTTGCCACTGCCAGATACCCTCATGAGTAGCACGATTGTACTCAGGAATTTTTCGAGCTAGCGTCAGCCACATTGCGATTGCGTGATCAGCAACTTCCTCAATGCAGTAGTCTCGAACGTTCGTCACCATGATGCCTTTTTGTGTGGCAGCTTCAACATCAACGATATCCACACCAACTCCATAGCGTGCAATAACTTCGCATTGCTCCATTTTTTCGATGGTGCGGGAACCGACTCGTGCATATTGATTGATCATGGCGGCGCAATCGCGGGCCGCAACGAAGAGCCCCTCTTCGTTTTTAGTCTGCAAACCAATTACTTCAGCACCAATCGGCTCTAATATCGAACGCTCAACATCGATGTCACCAAAGTCATAGTCGGTTATGACGACTTTTGGTCGGTCCGCACGCCATGAAGATTCGGTGGGATTAGTCATAAGCTCCTGCCGAATACGTTAACTCGTACGAGTGACTGTAAAGCTCGAAGATATTACCAAACGGGTCTTCGCAATAAACCATGCGGTATGGTTTCTCATCCGGGAAATATTTGCGAATCTGACTCATTCTTTGTTTACCACCGAGTGATTCGATAATCTTCACACGAGCTTCAACGTCAGCATCTTGTAAGCAGAAGTGAAACAGTCCGCGTCGCCAAAATTCAAATGGTCGTTCTTCTTCTACTGTATTCGGAAACTCAAACAGCTCAAGTCCGATACCATCACTGGTGGAAAGGTGCGCGATTCGAAAAGAGCCCCAACCTTCACCAAACACGTCATCGCACATTTGGCCAATGGCACTTTCATCGTGCTGTACTTCTGTCGGCCCCATGATCACGTACAGATCAAACGCCTTGGAATAAAATTCGACACCTTTTTCAAGATCAGGAACAGTGATTCCGATATGTGAAAAACTTAATGCTGGCATGGCTAATTCCTTATTTAAAATATTTAGAGAATACTGCGAACGATCCCGCCTTCCACTCGGTAGGCGGCCCCGTTAGCGGCTTTGTTTGCGGCGACAGTAACGATCGTGCGAGCTACTTCGTCGGCTTCTACAAATCGTTGAATAAGTGAGGTAGGTTCATCGATAGTGAAATAATTTTTGACAATGTCATCAAGCGGCTCACCTTTTTGTTCAGCTAAACCATCAAAGTACGCTTTTACCCCTTCTGTCCACGTTGGCCCTGGTAATACAGAGTTAATGCGTACCTCAGTACCCTTGGTAAGCTCAGCCATACCTCTTGTTAATCCGAGCATTGCTGTTTTACTGACTGAGTAATGAATCATTTGCGGTAGCGGTTTTACCCCAGCTTCACTAGCTAAATTCACAATCGCGCCAGTTCCACGGTTGAGCATGTTAGGCAGTAGTTCGCGGCTCATACGTACTGCACTTAAAACGTTGACGTTAAAAAAATGCAGCCAATCTTCGTCGGTTAGATACGTAAACTCCTTAACCGAAAATATCCCGACGTTGTTAACAAGCACGTCGATATCAGCACCCTCGAGTGCAAATGCACACAGTGCGCTTGCATCTTCTGGATTAGTTAAGTTTCCGGCCATGCCAGTAACGCTTCCCAGAGCAGATAGATCATCGATACACTCATCGACCTCGGTATTTGTAAGCCCGTGGACCAATACATTTGCACCTTCTTCCAGAAACGCTTTCGCCGTGGCTTTGCCAATGCCCGAGCCCGAACCGGTCACCAACACTCTCTTGTTTGCAAGTCCGAGATCCATGTCAGTTCCCTTTAAGTTTCGACGGTTTATTGAAAATCCGAGATAGCACGTTGGAAAGTTCGGCACGCCACATGTCTATGCCAACAGCGAGGAGAATGATTAAACCGAGGACGATATTTTGTACTGACGAAGGCGCGGCGTTTAGGTTAAGACCGTTCTGCACAATTACGATGGTCATTGCACCCATTAAAGTAGCCAGGATGTTGCCGCGACCGCCGGCCAGGCTTGCACCCCCAACCACCGCTGCAGCTATGGCTTGCAGCTCCAGTGTCTGGCCGTAGTTTGGAGAACCTGAGTTAAGCCGTGCCGACATCAACACGGCACCTACGGCAGTCATAAACCCTGCAATCACAAACGTTTTAGTTTGCACTTTGCGTACGTTAATTCCGGTTAAGGTTGCCGCAGCTGGATTACCACCCACGGCGTAGATCTCACGTCCTAGCCTGGTGAAATTCATCATTAAAGCGGCACAGGTATAGAAGAACACGAGGTAGAAAAATGGCAGCGGTATACCAGCAAGTTTGCCGTAGAAGACCGGTTCTAACATTGGGTCCAGAGAAAATATGGGGGAGCCGTTGTTAAAAGTTAACGCCATCCCGCGAAACGCGATTAGCGCAGCTAATGTAGTAATAAAGGAAGGAATCCGCCCATAAGCCGTTATGACTCCTAAACATAACCCCAACAATCCACCTACTACTAAGATTAATGGCAGAGCTAGGGCTAACGGTAAGCCCATAAATTTAAGCATTTCAGCCAAAATCATTGTTAACAACGCCACCATAGACCCTGAACTTAAATCAATGCCTGCAGCGAAGATGACTATGCTAGATCCGATTGCTATCAATGCCACGATGCTGACTTGCAAAGAAAGATTAGACAAGTTGCCAGGGTTCAGAAATCGTTCGGTAGTCAAAGCTACGATCAAAGCAACGATGATCATGGCGGCGAAAGGTCCGATCAGCTGTGCATCAAATATTCGTTTCATTGTTGCATCTCGATTTCTTGTTCGAATGTAGGTGCTGATGCACGCACTAGGTCGTCATGCGTTAATTCGTTTGCTGCCACTGTTCGTACAACGCTACCGTGCTGTACAACCGCAATACGATCGCTCATGGCTAAGAGTTCGTCGTGATCTGAACTAATGAGGATGATCGACTTGCCAGCTTTTGTTAAAGCGTTGATTAATCTGTATACGGCGAGCTTTGCACCTATATCGATACCCTGTGTGGGTTCGTCCATCACAAGAATTTGCGCATCGGAAAAAAGCCATCGTGCGATAACAATTTTCTGTTGATTGCCACCGGAAAGAAAATTAACCGTTTTTGATTCGGCTAGTGCGGATATATCGAGATCCTGTATCAGCCGTTCAGTGCCGCGTTGTTCTGCGGCCAAATTAAGAACACCCAGTTTGGACAGTGAATCTAAAGACGCCGCTGTAATATTGCCACTGGCGCGAAAGTTGAAGAACAAGCCGTCAAATTTTCTGTTTTCTGGTATTAAAGCTAGGCCGGCTGTGATGGCGTCAATTTCAGACTTGAAATGAACCGAACTTCCGTTCAATTTCAATTCACCACCAACAAGCGCATCAACACCAAACAAAGCTCGCGCTATTTCAGTACGACCACTACCCAGTACTCCACCGAGCCCGAGCACCTCCCCTTCATGCAAGTTAAAGCTTGCTCGCTCAACGCCGTTTCTAGTGCTTATGTCAACAGCCTCAAGAACCACTTTTTCAGTGTCATTGAATTCCTTAGGGTAGTGTTCAGAAATTTCTTCGCCCACCATAGCGCTTACGATCTGACTGACATTAATTTGTGTTTCTCCGCTGGCGGACACCACTTTGCCACCACGCAAAATAGTGACTTCATCGACGATGCGTTCCACTTCATCCAGCCGGTGCGAAACATAGAGAATCGCAGTACCTTGTTCGCGCATGCTGCGCAATAAGTTATGCAGCGTTTCAATTTCATCTTCGCCTAAAGCCGCGGTGGGTTCATCCAGGATGATCATCCGCGCCTTGATTGCAATGGCTTTGGCTATCTCTACTAACTGTTGTTCACCTACTGACAGCTGCCCTGTTATGGCATCCGTTGCAATGTCCACGTTCATGTCGCGCAATACGCTAGCAGCATCAGCATGAATTTTTTTCCAATCGATCATGCCGATTCTGGTCGTGGGCATATTTCCTAGGAATACGTTCTCACCCACGGAAAGCGTTGGCACAATCGAAAATTCCTGAAATACCGTAGCAATTCCTTTGCGTCGCGCTTCTTGAGGGTCAGTGATTTGTATCTCTTGTCCCTGTGAGTATATTTTTCCACTATCGGGTTGTTGAACACCCGACAGTGTTTTTATCATTGTTGATTTACCACAACCGTTCTCTCCCAGTAGGCCGTGAATAGAACCACCAAAAAGCTTAAAAGATACCTTGTCGTTCGCAAGCACGCCGGGATAAGCTTTGCTTACATCAACAAATTCCCATAAAGGTACGGAGGTAGACACGACTTGATTCCTATAGTGAGCGCGTTGGAGTTTTTAAAGTTCCGACAGTGCACCAAGGCACCGCCGGAAGCGGCATCGATCGATTAGTATTTCTTGGATGGTTGCGGGAACAGTTTTTCAGGTTCCTGCAATACCGCTATCGCGCCGTCCTTATCTTCGATGCTAGTGGGTGTTTCTATCCAGCCACCTGGATACGATCCATTCAGTGCATCTAATGCCGCACTCATCGCAGCACGTCCCATCAGGAATGGCGATGTGTTGACTGTCGCGGTTAAATTTCCGGCGGCGATTTCTTCCAACCCGGACGTATCACCATCATTGCCTAATAACACGAGATCAGAACGACCCAAAGCTTTGGCAGCAAATGATGCGCCGATAAGCATGTAATCATTAGCCGCAAAGATCATGTCCAAGTCGGGGTGCGACTGCAGGATATCCATGCCAGCTACATTACCACCTTCCACATTCCATTTACCGTCTATGGAAACAACAACTTCAAAATTGTCGTTACCTTCTATGCCGTCGAGGAAACCACCAACACGTTCAGTGGTGTGATAACCAGGTTGGCCTTCAATAACACCGACTCGCACCGGATTACTGCCGTATTTCTCAATCGCCCAATCAGCGATTGCATGTGTACCGTTGCGCTGCGAATAACCCACTACACCATGGATAGGTGTTGGGAAATTCGGTATGTCGGAGTTGATCATCAATACTGCAACACCATCGTCAACCGCCTTCTTCAACAATGGTGCGGCGGCAAATTCATCATGCGTCCCGAAAATGATGGCATCAACATCCTGTGTAAGCACATCCTGAATCATGCCCATTTGTCCATTGATATCAGCGCCACTTTGCGGCGCTAGCATGAACACGTCGACACCAGCTTCGGCAGCAACGGCCTTAATGCCTTCACCAATAGCAATGTAATAATTGAATTCGGTTGCCGGAGGCATGTAGGCGATGCGAAAAGTTTCGTTTTTGGGTTTGATTGCATCAATAGGTGCTTGTGCACCGTCGTTTAACGGCACAGGGGCAGGATAATCCGCAGCGTTAACAAATCCTGCAACCAATATAATACCGGTTGCGAGTACAACTTCCTTTAAATGTCTTATCATGATCGTCTCACGTGGTTAAGGTTAAATGTCATCCGCAAAACGGAGTGTCCAAAACACCCCGCACTCCCGGTTTGATAGCAAACAGGCCACCAGACTCCGGCTCATTTGCAAGAACATGCTCGTCACTCATAAGACGCGACGTAGTAATGAAAAGTGTGTCGAGATCGGGTCCACCAAATGCGCAGCATGTTGGCTTCCAAACCGGGACATCAATAATCTGATCGATTTCTCCATCGGGGCTAACACGCACTACTCGTCGACCTTCCCATTCGGCGTTCCAAACTCCACCGGTCGCATCAACACAAGATCCGTCTGGCATGCCTGGCTCTTCGCTGAACGAACAGTGTATGCGTTTATTTGAAACCGTCCCTGTGCTTGTGTCGTAGTCGTAAGCCAGAATTTCCTGATCAGGTGTGTCGGCGAAAAACATCGTCTGCCCATCGGGTGAAAAACACGTCGAATTGGCACAAGACACACCACTGATGATCTCGGTAACGCTAAGGTCCTGATCAATCCGAATGACGGTTGAATCCGCCTTGCCAGTACCTTCGTTCATGCCACCAACGACAAACCGACCTTGGCGGTCAGTGCGGCCATCATTGGTTCGTGTATTCGGGTTGCTCGGTTCGAAGTCTGCTATTTTTTCTTCTTCACCGCCATCCAAATCGAATAGAGATATTCGATCAGCGAAAGCGATAATAAGCCCACCGCTGCGACGCGGAGCAAAACAACAGACACGATCACTTGTTGGATAGCTTTGGCTTTTTCCAGTGGCTGGATCAAAAGACCAAATGTGCCTCCCTTCAATATCACTCCACCAGACGCAGCCGTCCTGAGCGTTCCAGAAAATGCCCTCACCGTGTTGGTTTTTGCAATCAACAACTAACTCTGCGCTCATGGGTGCCTAGTTCTCATAATCGTAAAAAGTTATCTGGTATCTGATATGTTAGATTGCGTTTAAGCATATATCAGATATCATCTGTAATGCAATAACCAATTGTGAGAAAAATACTGATGGCACTAGAACGACCCAGATCTTTAAGGGAACTCGCTCTCGAGCACCTGCGCGAAAATATCGTTAACGGCAAGCTCAAGATGGGACAGGTGCTCTCCGAGCGCAGCATTTCTGAGGAATTGGGCGTATCCAAATCGCCCGTTCGAGAAGCGCTGGCCCAATTACGAGATGAGGGCTTGGTGACTATCGAACCTCAGAAAGGTGCAAAAGTATTTTCGTTAACCAACGAGGAAGTTGCACAGATTTGTGATTTCAGGCAGGCCATTGAAATGGCGACGTTTGAATTAGCCTTGGCTCGCAACCCGAAAGCTTTAGCAAAAGATATGGCTGACGTGGTTGCCAAGATGAAGCAAGCCCAGAAAAAAGGCCGAATGGCTGAGTACCTATCACTTGATACGGTTTTTCATGAGTTGATTTTTAAACACGGTGAGAATGATTATCTTGCTGCCAGCTATGCCAGGTATGCTGGAAAGATCGCAGCGCTGCGAACGCATTTGTCAGCCTTGCCCAAACATACCGAGCTTTCATTTGATGAACATGAATTGCTTGCTGAAGCTGTGAAAAACGGAAAGAGTAAAGAAATCCGTCGTTTGCTTTACGAGCATATTGACCGAACTCGACAGGTGTACGCTAACTCGAATATCGAAGCAGACGCCTCGCTCTGATACAACCGTAGCGACCTGTTATCCGCCGCTCGCCCCTCCTATTTTGATGTCAAAGTTTTTCCAATAACCCCAGTCGATTCTGAACTCTGATCTCTATTGTGATCAGATTTGTTGTAAATTTAATTTGACATCTGATATGTTAGATATCGTAGTTCAGTTATGAAAATGACAATGAATCGGGTGTCGGAAGAGAATACTGGTCTCTCTGCGGAGCATGCGAGCCTTATTTCTCTTCGCTCAGTATCGAAAAGTTTTGGCCATAACCTGGTGCTCGATGGAATCGATTTCAGTTTGAAGCCGGGTGAGATTCAGGCTCTCGTGGGCGAGAACGGCGCGGGTAAATCCACCTGTCTCGGATTGCTGTACGGGCTCCATCAACCTAGTTCGGGCCAGATAACGTTAAACGATAAACCTGTACGAATTAATAACACGGCGGATGCGCAATCACTCGGCATCAGTTGCGTGTTTCAGGAGCTCAGTCTTGCAGGGTCCTTATCCGTGGCCGAGAACATTTTTGTCTCGCGCGCTCCTTCTCGCCTCGGTATTGTCAGATGGGCCGAGTTACGCCGGCGAGCAGAAAATCTGTTGGCTCAATTCGATTTGTCATTGGACGTTTCACGATCAGTTGATTCTCTACCAGTGAGTACACAGCAGATTGTGGAAATTGCAAAAGCAATTTCACTTGATGCACGAATTCTTTTGCTTGATGAGCCAACGTCAGCACTGACTCCGGATGAAGTTAAAACTTTATTTATAGTGCTTCGCAAATTGGCGGACAAAGGTATCAGTATCGTCTATGTCAGTCATCACCTTTCGGAGGTGTTCGCTATATCTGACAGAATTACCGAGCTGCGTGACGGCCGTAGTATAAGCACGTGTAAAACTAGTGAAACCAATCAAGCGAAGTTGGTTAGCGAAATGCTTGGCGGATCACACCCGACGCAAGCTGCAACTTCCGCGCGCAGTGCCACCTCCGAAATATTAAGGGTCGAAAACCTGAGTAGCACCGGGAAATTCGACAACATATCTTTCTCGCTTAAACGGGGCGAGATACTCGGGTTCGCCGGATTATTGGGCTCGCGGCGCAGTGACATAGTGCGATCTCTCGCTGGCTTGGGTAAAGGTCTCACCGGCCACATTGAACTCAACGGATCGAACAATCAGTTCAGAACAATTCGTCAGGCAATGGCGGCAGGTGTTGGCTATGTGCCTGAGGAACGCAAGACAGACGGACTATTCCTCAGCTTCCCGTTAAGTGCGAATCTGGTTGCCAGCAGCTTAGGCAAACATTCCACCCTGGGTATTGTCAATCAACGCTCTATTCGAGACGCCAGTCAATCCGCAATAGATGCCTTCAAAGTAAAAGCTCAGAGCACTGAAGATACTGCAAGTTCGTTGTCTGGTGGAAACCAGCAGAAGATTCTATTAAGCAAGTGGCTAGAACGAGACCCTGAACTACTCATTATTGAAGAACCGACAAAGGGCGTTGATGTGGGTGCAAAATTTCAGATTCACGAAGAGTTGCATCGCCGAGCCTCTAACGGTATGGCCATCATAATCGTGTCATCCGATTTTCCGGAACTGTTGTCGTTGTGTGATCGTATTTTGGTTATCCACGAAGGAATTTTAATCGGCGAAGTGGTTGCTGAAAATGCAACGGAGGATGAATTGTTGCATATGGCAGCAGGTTTACTACCCGCGCCTACCATTTTACCGGCTCAAGGTGAACGTTTATGAGTTTAGCAATCAAGAGTCAACTATCACCTGTTGAAACGATAACGCAAAAAATAATTCGAAAATTTGTCGATACCAGAGAACTAACACTTTTGGTGTTGATACTTCTTATTGTTGTGGTGATGTCATATATGTCACCCTACTTTCTAAGCCTCGCAAACTTTCGTGCTGTGTCGGTAGGTATGACGCCTATCGCAATCATTGTGATTGGCATGGCTATCCTGCTGGCATCGGGTGGGTTCGATTTATCAGTCGGTTCAGTGATGGCATTGTCTTCAACCATTGTCGCGATGCTGTTGTTAGAGGGACTATCCATACCTGCAGCGATTGCTGTTGGATTATTGGTGGGTGCAGTTGCCGGCCTTGTTAACGGACTGCTGGTAACTGGACTAGGTATTAACCCCTTGGTTGCGACTCTTGGCACGATGTCCATCGCTCGAGGCATCGCGCTGGTACTGACGGAAGGTTTTTCGATATCGAGCTTACCTACAGAATTTGCATGGATTGGTAAAGCGAGTTTCATGGGAATACCAGCGCTCGTTGTTTTGACACTCTCGCTTATCCTCATCTTTGATCTTGCCGTCCGTCATACACGCTTTTTTCGACAAGTCTATTTCATAGGTGCAAATGAAAAAGCAGCGATGCTCTCTGGCATTAACGTTAATCGCGTACGAATCATTGCCTATGTACTCACCGGCATGCTGGCAGCATTGGCGGGCGTGTTGTTGGCATCACGTTTGATGAGCGGCACCCCAACGGCAGGAAATGGCCTTGAGCTACAGGTACTCGCAGCGGCAGTCATTGGCGGTTCATCGCTTCGGGGTGGTGAAGGTACGATCCTCGGCGCGTTTCTGGGCGTGGTATTTGTAGCGCTGATCAACAACTCTATGACCATGCTCGCTGTATCTATCTACTGGCAAATGATTGTCATAGGAATGGTGCTGGTGAGTGCAGTTGCGCTCGATATGCTCATCCGCCAGACACGCACATAGCCTTTTACTCAACTAAAACCACTAAGGAGAAAATCGTATGTCTAAAATCAACACCAGTCGGCGAAAAATAATTGGTGCCGGGGCCGGCATTGCAGCAAGCTTTGGCTTACCTCAACTGTCACCGCAGGCATTGGCTGCAGGGGCTGGCAAAGAATACGTATTTCTGTCCATTGTTACTCAGGTTCCGTTCTGTGTGGACTATCGAAATGCGCTTAATGACCTTGAAGGTATTCTGGACATAAAAACAACTTTCACCGGTCCACTAGATTGGGACACCGCCGGACAAGCTCGACAGTTGGATGAACTTATTGCTCGACGCCCAGCGGGTATCATGATATTTCCAGGTGACCCGGCAACACTTGCTCCAGGTGTTGAGCGTGCTGTTGAGGCTGGCATTCCGGTGACGTGCTGCATTGGCGATATTCCTGATAGTCCTCGTTCGACTTTTCTGGGTATCAATGGCTTTGAAGCAGGCAAGATAGGCGGTGAAATGCTAGCGCAAGCCATTGGCGGCAAAGGCAAGGTTCTTTTAGGTACTTTCCCTGCTCCATCAACTCTGGAGCGCGTTGAAGGCTACAAGGCGACGTTTAAGGAAAAGTATCCTGATATTGAAGTGGTAGATGTGGTTAATGATCGCGCCGATCCAGCTTATGCCCCTACAGCATATCTGCAAGGCATACAGGCAAATCCTGACATTGTCGGTATCGGTGGAACCGATGGTGATAGTGGTAAGGGTGCGGCTATCGCTGTTCATGAAGCCGGGCGCACTAAAGACATAAAGATTGTTGCCATGGATCGCAACGATGACATGTTGACCTATATTGAAGATGGCACTATTTATGGCGCCGTCGCTCAAAAATCTTATCTGGAAACTTTTCTAGCAATGCACATGATGCACTGGCAGAACACCGACGGGTTGAAGGTACTTCCAGATTGGAAGTCGGCTGGAATAAATCCGCTGCCTAACCGAGTAGATACAGGGGTGATGAAAATCACCAAAGAAAACGTTGCGCAGTTTAAACACTAAGAGTCTCGGTGCCACAGCTTTTGTTGTGGCACTGGTTTCTACGTCCGTTATTTGCCTGATGGTCAAGGGAGTAAAATAGTTGAGTTGGGCTGAAGAAACACTGAGTGTCGATGACTTGGAACTAATTTTTGTACCGAGCATTGGTGGGCGTATGATGGATGTGAGATACCAAGGTACTTCACTGCTGTTTCAAAATCCGGACTTGTTGCCATACCAACCTGATTTGAAAAATCTTCAACTTCTCCCGACTCGTACACCACATTTCCCATTTCCATTATGGGGAGGTGAAAAAACCTGGATTGCCCCAGACTCCGATTGGCCAGATGGTGCGCCACATTCAGTACTGGATTCAGGTGGTTACTCTTATCAGAAACAGGATAAACACAGAGCCCTTATGACAAGCTCCGTTTGTCCCGAATCCAGCTTGCAAATCAATCGGCAAGTTACACTCATCGATACGAATCGCTGGTCTATTGAACACCGCGTGACTAACCAAGGTTTGACACCCAGAACCGTCGGGCTTTGGTCAGTGCTGATGACGCAAAATCCGGTTACTTACTATTGTCGAACGTCTATTGGTCAGGCGCCCAAGACGGTGTTCGGTAACCCTGGGAATGCATTTAGAACTATTGATGGTGTGGGCTGCATTACATGTGATGCCAGACAAGAATTCAAGCTGGGTATACATCCGGTTGCTGGCGTTTCTGCTGCGAGAATATCCACCTCCATTGGCGATGTATGGATTGTAAATCACTCTCCGGTGCTTTCTGATCCAAACGCTTATGCGCACGGGCAAGCGCTGGAGTTTTTTAATTCCGGGCACTACGACTATGCCGAATTGGAGTGGCATAGCCCCACTGCCCTATTGCAACCCAATGACTGCCTTACTTATGAATTGGATTATCACGTCTATCACGGTGTTAACGGCATGTCTGATGTAGAGATGTTCCAATTGTTTGATTCGCGAGCAGTGAGTAAGCCATGAAGAAAATTGTTATTACAGGTGCCGCCGGTCACTTGGGGCGCAAGTTGTTTGATAGCTTAGAACACTCCGGTGAGTATGATGTTCTAGGTCTGGATATTGAACCGGCGGATCATCCCGGAATCCACATCGCTGACTTTACAATAGATGGTGACTGGGTCGAGTACTTGAAGAATGCAGATACCATTGTGCATCTTGCGGGTGATCGAGAACCATCAGCGACATGGGCATCAGCCATTTCCAATAACATGGATGCAACCATGACGCTTTATCACCATGCGGTTGAGATGGGCGTGAGTAGAGTCGTTTTCGCCAGTTCAAACTGGCTGCATGGTGGGCGCCGTTTTGGTAAAGAGCCTCTAACAAGCAAACTTTCGCCTGTCCCTGTTAACGCTTACGGAATGTCAAAGTTGTTCTGTGAGCGAACTGGTGCATATTTCGCCGATAGACATGGCCTGTCAGTTATTTGTTTGCGCATTGGCTGGACTCAGTGGACGCACGACAATGCGCCGGGAGAGCATATGGCCATGGGTAGATGGGGTCAAGAAATGTGGTTGAGCGATAGGGATTTCCTCAGTGGTATGCAGGCCGCTATCGAAGCGAATAGCGTTCAATTCGCTATCTTAAATTTAATGTCCAACAATCCTGGTATGAGATGGGACATTTCCGAAACTAGAGACATTATCGGATTTCAAGCGAAGGATGGAAGTCGTGCGCAAATCACTGCAGCGAGCAGACTGAAAGCCATCCTTAAAAGGATGTTCACATTCTCTATCCCTCGCGCCTTCGAAAATAAATTTCCGGAATGGTAGACGAACGCTATTATGAACTCTGATCTATGCATACCTTGAGGGTAAGTACCTACCGCCAATCTCAACTAATCCGCGATACTCATTAAAATCGATTATCGATTCAAATACGTGTGGCTTTCCATCCACATCCTCGCATGTAGTTACACCTACTAGGCAAGTGTCGAATTGACTCTCATCCTTCCCAATTTCAATGAAATTTATAACGTAAGAACGCATTTAACGGCGAGGCCCAAGACTAGATATTCCATCGGAGACCATTGCGGGTGTATTTATCTTATCAATAATAGCTTGAGCTTTAACCGGATCGCCGCGACCGTCAACGTGCTGAAATATAGTTCGCACCAGACGAGCAGCACCATTCCCGTTATTGATAATCACAATCTCAGCTAAGCTCATAGCCGCATCACTTGGTGTTAGGAAAACGTCCAGGTCAGGCCGAAAGAATTGCGGATCTAGCACTGGGCATGCAGTTGGCATTTGGCGAATTCCGTTTGCAAAATCACGTTGATCTGAAACTAAGGATAGGAATGCATTCTAGTGCGGTAGTCGCTGGGGTGATCGGCAGACATAAATTTTCGTATGATCTCTGGGGAGACACGGTGAACGTCGCCAGCCGAATGGAATCCGAAGGAGTTCCGGATAAAATTCAAATTTCGGCAGAAACAATGCAAATGCTCCCTAACAGTTACCAAACGTCCTTTCGCGGCAAAATCAACATCAAAGGACACACACCGAGAGCAACATATTTACTCAATTACCAAGATAAGCAGTCACGGATTCCATAACGAGCGCGGGGTATTAGTCAAACTCTGTGCAAAAGCATGCTATTGAGTGAGCACATCACGGGGAAATATTCACCTCTATCACAGCTATTTAACCCATTGCCGTCTGACGTATGAATTGGCCGATTGACAGCAGCAGGCACAACAGAGACGGTCTTGTTCAAGAATAAACTTTGAATATGTGAATTTGCCATCCGTCTTCTTCACCGACACATCAGACATCAAATCTAACGTAACAAGAACAAATAGATACTATCCATTCGTACTGGCCCGTTCTGGTTTTCTCTTAATTTATTCGTATTGTGACAGTGACCGCTTTACCGACACAGCAGACAGTCGATTATGGCTTTGATGATCGGATTCTGGATGATGGGCTATGACAGCATTGGGCCGATTGCAACGAAGAAGCAAACACCATCATTTTGTACGTCTGCCTACCGCGAACTTGGTCGCCAACTAATACTATAGCAGGCCCGACATTGAAGCTTTTTTTTAGTTGTAAGCCAATGGTGAATTGTTCTCAATTAACCACACACTGCGAACACCCGTGGGTCTCCTTAAGAATTTCAACCTGTCTATCAGCGTTTAATCACTCGCTCTCCAACGCGGGTCCAGCCGGTCCAACGTACGCAAATAAGCTGGCCATTCCGGTAACAACACATCGGCTCCACCTTGAGCGGCACCGCTTTCAAACTGGTTACGGGTTTTTTCCACTATCTCTGGCCGTGGTCGTTTTAATGTTCCACCCCCTGCAACAGCTGCCATCGCTTTAAGCTGCACGCAAGAACAATCTTCGAAGTGATACAACCGGGTAAACGCATGCGCAATACTTTGCCCGCAAATCAAAAGACCGTGGTTGTATAGCAACATAGTGTGATTATCTTTGCCCAGGTCCTTCACAATCACATCACGCTCAGCCAAATCTAACGCTATACCTTCAAACTCATGCGTGGCTATTCGATCATAAAACATGCAACCCATTTGTGTCAGCGGAATAAAGCCTTCTTCCAAACAGCAAATGGCGGTAGCATTTTGAGAGTGCGTGTGTAGTACGCATTGTAAGTCTGGACGTGCTGCATGAATGGCAGAATGTATTGTGTATCCAGCAAGATTTATCGGGTGAGGGTTGTCATCGAGCTTATTCCCGTCAATATCTATCTTTACTAAGTTGTCTGGTCGAATTTCATCGTAGCCATGGCCGAACGGATTGATGAGTAGTTCTTCAGTGTCTGGAATACGGGCAGTGATGTGGTTATATACCTGAGAGGTCCAACCGTAAAAGTGCACCAACCGATAAGCTGCGGCTAAATTAACTCGCGTGTGCCACTCCATCTCACTCACACTGGATTGATTCAGGTGTTGTTTGGACAGATCTGACTTCGGCTCAACTGGGTTGGCGGTGGACATGACAGTACTCCGTTCGATTAAAGCGTCAAGGCTTGTTGCCCCGAGCGACCATACTAGCGAATTTGGTCAAAGCGTGTAAAGTTGAACAAAGTGTGACCTGTTGTCCCTGCGAGAGGGGAATGAATATGCGAGTTGCTGTACTAGGAGCAGGAGCTATGGGCTCTTGGTTTGGTGGAAAATTAAGTCAGTACGGCTGTGCAGTTCAACTACTCACAACCAACAAAGCGCATCGCGAGACTATAACCAGTGATGCCTTAACGCTGCGGGAAAATGACATCGACACCCGCGTCCTTGTTGAAGCTATGGACCCAACAGATGTTCAAGCACCAGTCGACTTAGTACTACTTTTCACGAAAACTTTCCAATCTCGCAAGGCTCTAGCAGCTATTGCCCATGCAATAGACGACAACACACACGTGCTGAGTCTACAGAATGGCCTTGGCAATGCGGAGAGCATAGCCAGTCAAATACCACTTGAACGAGCTTGGATTGGTGTGACTATGATACCAATAGATAAAATTGAACCGGGCGTGGTGGCCTGTAAAGGACATGGAGTGAGCTTTTTCGGCAACGCCGCTAACGACAACGATCAACCAATGGCACGTCACATCCTAGCTGCATTTGAACCCACTAAAATCAGCTTGCAGCATGTTCTAAATGTACATCAACGCATCTGGGAAAAGGTTGCATTCAATGCCGGCATGAATGCGCTGACTGCACTTTCACATGGCAGACCAGGCACGATTGGTGAGTCTGCTGGTGCACAGGCGTTAGCTCAAGATGTCGCAACAGAGGTCGCATTGGTTGCCAAAAGCCAACAGATTGAAATTAATCTAGATAGCGTGTTTAGCATGATTGAACTTTCATGCACTAAACACGCTGAACACATCCCTTCAATGTTGCAAGACTTATTATCGAAACGTCGCACCGAAGTTGATGCGTTAAATGGCGCTATTGTTGATATTGCTCACCAGGCAGGTGTACCCGCTCCACTGAACAATACGCTAGCAACTTTAGTTCGACTGGCTGAACTGTCGCACCAGCGATATGGGTGACATATAAATAGACTAATTGAACAGCGTGAAACTTTCTTTTTCGCACGTCGTTTACACTTAATACGTTTGTACTGGTACTGGTACTGGTACTGGTACTGGTACCGCCACCCAATTCACACCTAACACTATCTTTGACACTCAATTGTTACGTCCAGTTTACATTGGCTGGCTTCTTGCACTTGCTCTCTATATTGAGCTTTCAACCGTTGCAATCGCGATACACAAGTTTTGACGCTGAGTGTCAAATCTATGCGTTGACTCCCTGCGGAGCTCGATCGATATCTTCACGCCGTTGTACCGCTAATCCTCAGCGTCTCTTCGCTAACACTATTGTTAAGTACATTTTGAGAACCATATGACCAACGCGTTACCGATAACCACCGACACCATCCTCCAGCGAAACAACGTCACAATCCAAGGCACTGGACATAAAGTGCTTATGCTGGCTCATGGTTTCGGATGTGATCAACGCATGTGGCGGTTTGTCTCACCGGCATTGCTGGAACAATACACCGTCGTTATGTTTGACTATGTTGGGTCAGGTAACTCTGACCTAAGCAGTTTCTCAGTGGACAAATATGCAAGCCTAACCGGCTATGCACAAGATGTACTCGATATTATTCATACACTCGAGCTTAAGGACGTAGCATTTATCGGTCATTCTGTGAGCAGTATGATTGGATTGATTGCGTCTCTAGAAGCCCCAGACATCATTACAGAGCTAGTTATGGTCTGTCCTTCACCATGCTTTTTAAATGATTTTCCAAGCTACGAAGGTGGCTTCGAACGCAGCGACTTAGAGGAGCTAATGCAGTTAATGGACAAAAACTATATCGGTTGGGCTAATTACTTGGCACCGTTGGTGATGGGTGCGAACTCATCAGAAACTCTGGTTGGCGAGCTTTCAGGTAGTTTTTGCTCAACCGACCCAGTAGCCGCCAAGACTTTTGCCAAAGCCACTTTCTTTTCAGATCAACGCAACCTGCTATCTCAGAGCAAATCGCGAACCTTGATATTGCAATCTGCGTCGGACTCACTGGCCTCAGTAAAAGTTGGCGAATATATTCATCAACAAATGACCAATAGCGAGCTACAGATAATTGAAGCGGAAGGGCACTGTTTACACATGACGAATCCTGCAGTCACTGCAAAATCAATAGTAAATTTCGTAGGCTTATAGTCACATGAAGACTAAATACGAACCTGATAAGCACTCTCCAGCCTGCGGATTTTTGCTGGTCGACAAAGACAGGAAAGTTCTAAGTTGTAATTTATACGCAATGACAATGCTGTCCTGTGAATCAACGGAAGAAATCGTAGGACTCAACATCGAAGAAATCGTCAGCTTTGCAACACGAATTTTTCTTGATAGCTACACCTATCCAATGCTACTCAATGACGGCCTAGCTGAAGAAGTCCAATTAAGCTTCAAATCAATGGCTGGTGGGATAGTGCCTGTGGTAGCCAACATTCATATGGATTCGGATAACACTACAAGCTGGACGCTGATGGCTTGCGCCAATCGTGATCAGCTATACAACGAATTGCTAACAGCTCGAGACTCGCTCCAGTGTCAAGCTCAGTCACTGTCATTAATGAACGAGCAGATCGAAAAGCGTCAAGCGGACCTTCAGGCTTTTTGTCGCAGTTTATCTCATGATTTTACTGGTCCTCTGCGTCGAATAAATCAACTCATTGAGTGCGCATTGGAAGACCTTCAAACAAATGGGATTGAAGCCGTCGAGGAGTATCGAATGTTAAACAACGCTCAGAAAAACGCAGACACTCTGCTCGCGATGACGAATGGACTGGTAGAGTATTTTGTAGCTGACATACCCGTTTCGCTTGATGAAGTAGTGCATATAGAAGATATCGTGTCGAGCGTTCTCGCCATGCGTGAACAACAGGATGCCATGATGCCAAAGATCAACATGACATCACAACCAATATGCGCAGGTAGCAATGCTCAGTGTCAGGTGCTGTTCAAGAATTTGATAGAGAATGCCATTAAATACAACGAAAATGACCCTGTAGTGACCATAAGCCATAGCGAGGATGCTGCAAACGATCAAATTGTTATCGCAATTAAGGATAATGGTATTGGTATGTCAAGTGATTACATAGATACTATATTTACTCCGTTCACACGACTTCATTCCGCCGCTGAGTATAAAGGCAGTGGATTGGGATTAAGCATAGTGAAAAAAATGGTAATGAATCATGATGGTGATATAAGAGTTGAAAGCACGCTAGGTAAAGGAAGCACCTTCTACGTATCTTTACCAAAAACAGCAACCCAACGCGGCTAACGAAAAAAACCCGTTTAACTTATGAGTTATTATCAAGAATTGTTTGCTTAAGACTCTCGGGAGTATGCTCACCTTTTACAATGTAGTTACGAACCGTCTCGAATTCCTTTGCTTTGTTTTTGTCAACATGGCTATTAGAACTTGAATACATCAGCACAACCGTGGGATCAAGTTGAACCTCAGGGCGTCGACGATCTAACTCTTCAACAAACTCCCAGCCATTCATTAACGGCATGTTAATATCTAGAAAAAGTGTTACCGGAGCACTGATACCCGGGTAGAGTACGGCTAATTCTTCCACTGGAGTTGTCAACAGCTCTATCCCTTCTGTACCGCTACTGACTTCAAGTATAACGAGGGGTAGTTTTGTTTTTCCAAGATAACGCTTAAGAAAATAACGGTCTTCAGCATTATCATCAACAATCATTACCGTATAAAGCTCATCCATCTGATTTACCCGTAATTTATGATGTTTTTTAACATACCAAACTGAATGCCTTATACGTGCCAACCATCATTAAATATAGAAAATGAGTGTGGAAGTGCGTACGGTTTAACGCCTACGCTTCTAGAGAAGTAGTGAACTAACATAGTAATTGATATTGCACAGCGCGTTCACGACATGTAACCTACTGCACTAAACCGTAACGCTTCTCGATCTATCATCAAGGTTATTTTGATTGGTCGTTGATGGAAGTAATTATTGTCTTAACTGTCAACCAAGATAATCACTGTTGGTTTGTTTCTAATGGTTTAAGACAATTGCCGAATTATGGAAACGTAGCCAGAAAGTGGAGCCTTCTCCTACACTTGATGTAACCCCTATTTTGGCGCCCATAGATTCTGCAACTTTTGTGCATATCGCCAAACCGATACCCGTCCCATAATACTCAGACTTCCCGTGTAAGCGTTGAAACATGACAAAGATCTTAGAATGATATTTCGGATCAATCCCAATCCCGTTATCCTTAACATTGAGTGTCCAATAAGACCCGTTTTGCTCTGTAAAGATGGATATTTCAGGAATAACCCCTGGCTCGACATACTTAATACCGTTGGTTATAAAATTTTGCAATAGCTGCTTTAGTTTGATCGGATCACCGCGCAATGTAAGCAGGTCAGCAACATGAAGTACGGCCTTTGTTTCAGTCAGCATACCGCCTAACTCTTCGCGAATCTGCTCAACTATGTCCGCAAGATTAATGTCCTCATGTTCGTTCGGAACTGCCAAACTAGAATAGGTGAGTAAATCGGTGACCAGATCACCCATTCGCGCGGCTGAGTTTTCTGCCCTCTCAATAATGCTCGGTATATCAGCGTACTCCTCAGCCTCTAACAACTCTTTTAACATCTCGAAATAATTAGTTTGAGTGCGCAAGGGCTCACGCAAATCGTGGGCTGCAACATAAGTTAGCTGCATAAATTCTTTGTTGCTACGATCAACCAACATAGTCGTATGCAGCAGTTCTTTCTTGAACAGACCTTGGCGAACACGCCCGACCATTGCAAGAGCACTGTTCTCCCAACGAAGAGATTGGCCTTCAACGGACGTCTGCCATTTCGCAAACGATTCTCTTGGATTCAATTCCACATCACCGCCATCCTTAGCAGCTTTAACTGAATAGCTATGTGCTGGATCGCCTGCCCAATTGACGGTTTGTGTAACCGGTTGCCTAAACCAAAATAGATAGCTGTGAGAAAGCACGGATATACAGGTAGCGAGCATACCGCCTATCGGATTGACACCATCAAATGACACTGGAATATCTTGTTCAACATTGGCTGTACAAAACACTTCATCATGACCCTCTTGGATTAGCCAATCTCGTATTTCAAGTAGCGTTAAATCAGAAGGCGCTAAACCAGAGGAGCGGACCGACTGGTCCAACGCAGCCAGCGCTGCCCCTTTCGCCTCACCCAGCACAATCGCAAAGCCGTCTGCCTCGCACAGTTCAACCATGCGATGAGCCTGCTCTGTAAGCTCTATCCGATAATCATCACTCATACCCACGTAATCTAATACTGAGGATTCTACGGCCCGCGAGGCAGCCTCAATCTCGGTCTGTCTCTTGAGCTCCAGCTCCATGATGCGTGTTGCCAACAAGGTGGAAAAAGATTCTCCAATAAGCCTGTGGTGAAATAGAACCTGTCTTGGCGAGCCATGATGACAGGCTATTAGTCCCCATAATTGGCCATTGATAATAATGGCAAACGTTAAACTAGCGTGTACACCCATATTTTGCAGGTATTGGATATGAATTGGGGAGATTGCACGAAGTTGACTATGTGACAAATCAAGATAGGGTGGAACTTCACCTAGTGCGGGATTGAATTCCAGAGAGTCGTTGTGAGTATTAACATCCGCGATAGCTCGTGACTTGACCAACAAGAACAAATCACGCGCCATTTTCGGAATGTCTGTCGCGGGATAATGCAAGCCAAGAAATGATTCAAGTGAATCAATCTTATGCTCACCAACTACGGCGCCATGTTGATCTTCATCAAACTTGTAGATCATGACTCGGTCATAGCCATAGGCCTGCGCAATGAGCTGAGACGCCTCAGCATACAAGGCGTCAAGTTCATCAATTTGACGAAAACCCTGTATAGCTAACCCTATCAACTGCTCATCAACTTTGGTATCGGCTTCGGGTTCAAACTCGACTTTGAGTTTACCGCTGTGCTGATGGTGTGTTACGGAGTATGCCGTTCCAGTAAGAGTAATTAAGCGAGGTAACGCCATTGGCGAGTAATCTACAGTGCCGATGGATTTCAACAGATACAAAATTGGTTCAGGAATCCAGTTTTCTATCGGTTCAGCCCAAATCGTATCCATTGTGAAGCCAAAATAACTGGCAAGCTTTTCGCTGATAGCGTGCAAAGCATGTTCTGCACGTGTGTCAACCACAAGCAAATGACCTTGACCTTGAATTGCAATGGGCCGATGGATCGGTTCGCTGGCACAATTATCTTTGGTAAGCGTAAAATCGGGATACAGTTTATATCGCGAACTAGACGCTCGATTGTCATGCGCGATTTCTACAATCGGTTTGTTATTTTTCAAAGCGTATGCCAGAGTTCTGCGTCATCATACATTCAGTCTAGTACACCTAGCTTATTTAGTGCCGTCCTCCTAACACTGTCCTTAATGCACATATGGATGAGCGCAAAGAAGTTGGGGATGACCCAACACAGCGTTTAGCTGGCGACCACGATAGAAAGGGCGTTGGTTATGTGTTTGGTGTTTGGTGTGGATGGCAAGCGCCGTTCTGCGCGAATCATCACAAACATATCTAGCAGCAGACGCTGCCCATTTTACGTCAGCGACCCGAACCTAATCTAACTCTCAGGAAATGTTGATATCAGCGGTACCTACAATTTCGCTTGCCTCCTACATTACGCTATAGATTACCGTTTACATATTCCATAGCTCGAGTAAATGCACGCTCGCCAACTCTTCGCCCAACCTCACGCCCACGCAAATCGCCATCCTGAATATGGATGCCTCCAAATAATCTAGACAATCCAGCTTCATTAGCAGCTTCAAGATAAGTAGTCCATTGCAAAACCACATCGGATGCTGGTCCTTGCTCAATGAAAAATGACCCTGCTCGAGCGATGTGCTCACCGAACATATCACGCTCTCCATCACCGTTGACATCTTGTATTGTCTGAGTGAAACCATCATAGAACGTTGAAGAGTCAGTGTAACGTATGAGTACTTCTGCGGCAGCTCGACTAAATGTACTGTGACCAGAAACATACTCAGGAAACGGAGGCGTAACAAAAGTCAGCGTTTGATAAGGGCTCCAATGTTGTCCAAGTATAAATTGCGCACCTTTATTTGGCCCACCCCAAGCTTGCACTTGAATGTCTTTGTACAACCAACGAATCGCAGACGCTGGGCGAATATAATCGTAATATCGCTTGGCCTCCCATGTTGCGATACCAGCATCCAGCAAGGCACCGTTGAGAGCAAAAAACAAATGCACTGATTCGGTTAACGATAATTCATCACGCTCGACAACACCGTGTGCAATTTGATTCCAATGTCCAGGGGGTGATTCAGTACGCGGGCCGTCAGCCCAAAATTCTGCGATAACCTTGTGTCGATCAGTTAAGTTCGCACTGTATACCAAGACTTCTTCAACCTGGCGTCTGTAGGCTGCGTCGTTAGTACTGGATACATTGTTGGCATCAACATAAGGTTCATCAGAACCATACATCGGCGGCCCTACAGGTCGAAACTCTGAACCATGACTCAAAGCAAACGGTGTAACCGCCCCCCAGTGCGAGGTAAGAAATTCTTGATCGCCGAATGAATTTATATTCAGACCGTCAACAATAGCAATCGACTCTGCGTCTAACACGGTACCGTTTGGCACTCTCAACGGCTGCCAGAAGTTAGGTTCAAACCCAGCACCAAACAAACCGAACTTTGAAGCAGGGTCGGGGCTGTTTACTGGTAAATAAAGGGCTGGGTAGATCGCTGATGTAATTGGCTTAAAATCATTTACTGAATTAGAACCATCGTAACGACGCGCATCGATCATCGCCACGGCAGCCTGATAGCCTTGTGATGATGCTGAATTGTTTATGGCACGTGTTGGCAAATAGCCCAGTGATTCAAGATAGTTTTTGAAAACACCATGCTTGGCTTCAAACTCTGGAAAATAAGTAGCTAATACATGATAAGCCGCTTGACTGGTTGCCTCTGACTTAAAAGCATCATTGTGTTCTGATGCGGGTCTGCGGCGCTCGACTGAAAGTGCAATGGGTGTTGAACTGGGTGAGTAAATAGCAATGGCATCGTACATGGCGGAACTGAGTACAAACAGTTGCCAGGTGGTGACCGTGGGCTTGGCAGACCCTGCACGAACCGCTGCTAACCCAAGTTCATTCCACTGAGCAACTACGCTCAACCCTTCAACAATGAGAGCGTTATTACTTTGCGAGCTTGGGAGAGTTACGCTCGGTATACCAGCCAATGGTGGTGCCGAAGAACCAATGACTTGACTCGAGCACAACCAACGTTGACCTATCGGGTCGCAGTCACGACGTGGCAATGAGCACGACTCTTTGTAAGCGGCTTGTGCAGCCTCAAGAGACGAAGAACTGACAACGCAAGCGTCTCCTGCAACACCACCAAGCGCAATTTGAGGCCCTGAAATGCATCGCGCAGTGAGTTGAGAATATTACGGCCTTGTTTTCTGGCCGTTGATAAGTAACCACGATAAC